>Ga0209210_1000114_pt1 | contig 98211 bp, 111 predicted proteins | sample RifGroA1_FD_183991 | JGI IMG/M metagenome (GOLD analysis project Ga0209210, IMG submission 183991) | Contaminated groundwater microbial communities from Rifle, Colorado, USA - Rifle Groundwater A1 (SPAdes) (version 2) | ecosystem: Environmental > Aquatic > Deep subsurface > Groundwater >...
GAAACGAGCCAGTCTAACCTGATTCCCTAAAATATCTTTTTTAATTGAGTTCACAGTTAGAGATTGTATTAGTAAACACCCGTATGTTACCCATACAAAGTGTTACCGATGTATCTCAGCCTGTGCAGAATAATTTTGGTTTTAAAGGACAGTCGGTAAGGAAACCTATAGCTTTGACTTTTTGGGGTTAGGGTGCTAAAATGTTGGGGTTTGTAAGTTCTTTTCGGGCACCTTAATTTTTCTAGTGAGGAGGCTAGTTATGTTTGAAAATGAGAATGTGGTAAGTATAATGCGCGACCTTTATGTGAAGACACCACAGGCTCTTGAAGCCTTGTTGGCTGAGCTCCGACGTGTTGGTTACGAGATCAAAGATCTGCGCAAAGATGAATTTCGTGCGGATCGTGGGGTTCCTGTATCGGAAATGGAAGAAAAGGGGTGGTCGCTTTGGTACGCGAGCCTGCCTGATATAAGGCATGGTAAGTGCAAAAGCTGCGGTTCGGTTATAAGTGTGGCAGGTGTGCGATTTCATGGACACAAATGTGAGATTTGTGGTGAAGTTACCTACTACGACCTGGTTGACGGCTCTACAATGAAGTTTGTCTTCTTGAATAATAGAGAGCGTAACTTCCTGTCACCTAAGCTTAAGATGAGAGTCAAACGCTGGGACGTGGAACAGGAAGATATCTATTTCTATTACGAATTTCTGGAAGGCGGTCTCTCAGTTGTTACCGGAAACCAAGCAACAGCATATTTGAATGAAAACAAGCGTCTTTGGCAAGTTATTGAAGAAGATGGCCAAAAGCTTCTGAAGGTCAGGTATTCCTTGTATTGGGATCGGGACACCGCGGCAATTGAGGCTTATGATTCCTACGGTCATTACTGGAACCATTCCATTGTAAAAATTTGGGATGGCAAGGAATATGGCGAGTTGGATCACTTGCCAATTCCTGAGTCGATGAACATTTTTGAAACATGGCATTGGTCTCCGTTGCAGGCAACCCCTTATCTCCATGAGCGGATTTTGTCCGCTGCCGGTCAAGTAAGTGATAAGGGTTATTACTACCAAGATGGCCGGTCGTTCTTTATGGCTAGCGAGTGGAAAGAGATGGCCAAGTTTGTTCGCCATTTTACCGTTCTTAATGGCGACCGCTTTGATGATGCTTGGCCAAAGTTTCGAAGTAGCGGCCCCGGAGGTATCGACGATCTGGCTCATTTTTGTCACGGCAATCCTGTGGTAGAAAACAGACCAAACATCGGTAACATTTTGGTCGCTGCCAGCAAATTGATTGAAGGTAAACCTCTTACTGAAAGCGAAATAACAGAGGCAGTCAGGGGAGTCGAGTCCGAGGAAGGTGTCGATTTAATTCGTGGTTTTCTTGGAAAGAAACGCTAGAAATATAAAAGTTAAATATACCCTTTGTTTTGGTCACATTCGTGATCGGAGCAGAGGGTTTTTTTGTCGGCAAGTTGGCGGAGAATATATATAATGGGGATTATATGAAGAACTTCTTTGTACCCATTGTCGTAGTCATTGCTATCGGAATGGCGGGATTAGTGGCTATCCGTTTTCTTGGGGGAGATGAAGACGTCTGGGTTTGTACAAACAAACAATGGGTGAGGCATGGTAATCCTAGTTCTCCGATGCCTCAAATCGGTTGTGGTATAGCGTGGCAGGAGCAGACAGTGAAGGAAATTGGAGTAACTTTTAGTTATCCTGCTGATATGTCGTATCGTAAAGAAATTGCAGATGATGCAGGAAGGATCAGAACAGCAGGTTTTTATGTTGAAAAAGGATCTTTAGAAAACCCCACCTATCAGTTGTATGCGCTCTATCAGCCTCTTGAAACCGTTACGGAGAAAGAATTGGATAAAGTAAAAACCGGAATGAAGCCGGATACGGTTAAAGAAGCTTTTATTGATGGAATTAAGGGAGTTGAGGGATTAATTGAGATTTCCGGACCAAAAGCACACTATTCAACCGCGATTATAAAAGAGGGGAGGCTTTTTACGGTATCGACATGGCCCCCGACAGAAGAAAATAAACGACTGACAGATCAAATAATCACTACTTTCAGATTTGAGTAGGGATTTTTAAGGTCTCACTAATGATATTGAAGATTACTAATTTGTTGAAAGGAGGTGATTAATAATGTTAAGTGCTAAAACGTTTGCCAACGCAACCACAACGATAATGGTCGTTTTTTATATAGCTTGCTGGTTGATATCTACGCTTGCCCCAGATTTGATTTTTGGTATAGCCAACGCCTGGATGCATAGTATCAATATAGAAAGCCTTAAAGCAACATCAGCAATATCTTTTGGAACTGTTTTATGGGGTCTTATTTCCATAAGCTTGCTAACATGGATAACGACTTATGCGACTATTAGGCTATATAACAAATGGTTGGGAAAATAAGTTTGTTTAAGATAGATCAGTTATGAACGAAGTGAATAAATTTAAGACGAGTGCTGTTTTGGTATGTCCAAAGTGTGGAAAATCACAAAAGGTGGAGATGCCGATTGATGCTTGTCAGTACTTCTATAAGTGCATACGTTGTGGTGAGATGTTAAGGCCGAAGACGGGTGACTGCTGTGTTTTCTGCTCATATGCCGACATAAAGTGCCCTTCGAAACAGCTAGAAGCACGGATGAGTGGTAAGAAGTGAAACTCTCGCAAAAGAAAATTCGAAAGCCGGTTACCGTCGTTTTTAAAACTTAGAAAGTAGAGGCCTCGGTGTTTAATTGATTTAGTCCGGAGTCGACACCGTCAATATTAATGACGTTAAGCTGGTCTTGGGCTTGATCTAGGTCATTTGGGTTCTCGATGTTTTCGGTGGTGAGAAGATTATTATCGATGGTTTTTTGAGTCTTGAGCGAGATTATAAATAAGCCTACGATGACAGCGAAGAGGATAAGTAGAATGAGTTTAGTGTTGTACTTCATCTTGATTTGGTTATTAATTAATATTTATATCGTAGGAGAGGGAGTGACGGTAACTGTAGGGGTAGCCTCGATTTCTTTAGAGACGGTTCTAACGGCGACAATGAGATTCACGATGGAAGTGCGATAGTTTTTAAGAGCTGTTTTGACTGCCCGCATATTTATTTGATACTGGTTCATAAGAGTTTTTGGGTCTCCTCCTGAAGTACAGCTGAAAGTGTCTATGGCGGTGTTGGCTTTACTGAGTTCTGTTTGGATGAGTGCTTTCTTAGCGGCGATATCACTAATCAGGATGTCGTAGTCGGGAGCTGTATTACCGGAGGGAAGAACGGTATCTGTGTAGTAAGTCTTGACCTTTTCGGCGATACGGTCGAAAGTCGTTTCCATGTTGGCGGTCAACTTAGTTAACTGTGTCATGCGAGTTTTGACGCCCGACTCTCTGACTTGGCAGGAGTTTATTTTGGCGGTGGTGACGAGGGCTTGGGGGGATGGGGTTCTACGATTAACGCCGTTTTCCTTACCTCTTTCTGTTTGAGCCAATGCTGGTGAGGCGAGGAGAGCAAAAAACAGGGAAACGATAACAAATTTTAGAGAAAAACTGATTTTGGTCATACAATTATCATAGAAGAAATTTAAACGGGCGTCAAATAGTTAGAACAGTTACAGTATGGTGAGTGTTTGAAGACAGACTATAAATTGGAAATAGACTGGATGACGTAGATAAAGAAACCATTTTGGGGGTAATAGATGGACTGAGCGATGGTACTCTGGTCAAGTTTACCCAGATTTTCTTCAAGAGTACCAATGTTGAAGTTTGTGAGACAGGTGTCGGATAGGGGAAAGTTCCGTTTGGGATCGAGGGGGTAGTGATAGGCTACTAGAAGATAGGATTCCATGACATTGGGACAAGATTCTTTGTCTAGGGGATAGATGGACAGACCGTTTGTTTTTAGAACCTTATTGTTTGAGTAATCGATGATGGATAGCTGATCATACGACTCGAGATCAAAGATAGATTTAACCGAGTATTGTTGGGCAAATTTAACTATCTTGTTTAAATCAACAGCACTTTGGCGATGGAGATAAATATACTTACCAGAAGTCATAAAAATTGTCAGGATGTAGGCGATGAGGATGACTCCCAGAGTGATGTTTATGAGCCTTGGATTTTTAAATTTTGAGATAATTACCAATCCTAGTCTATGCAGACCCATGCCAAAAAAAACAAAAATAAACGGGGCGAAGATGAGAATGTGGCGAACGCCCCCTAGAGGAATTATTTTAAAGATGGATAAGCCGGCGAAAACCATCAAGATATAAACAAAGATTAGCCAGAGTTTTCGATTCTTATAAACTAAGTCTATTAAACCTACGATAACCAGAAGTAAAAAGGGAATGGATAAAAGGTTGTGACCGAGTGGTCGGTAAAGATCCAGGGTGTAGGCAAAATTGAACAAATACGAAATTGTGTCGTAGATCACTTTAAAGATATCTGCTGGTCCATTGATATAGTAGGAGCCTTCAAAATATTGTCGGATATATGTTTCAGCGCCACCAAGTCTCCAGTAAGTTAAGGCTAGGTAAGGAAGGCTTCCCAACAGAGCATAAAGACAGAGCGAGATTAATTTTTTGATGGCCAGTTTGTTTTTAATGACTTGGTGGAGAAAATACATTAAAAGAGTTCCGAGAAGAATAAAAAAGACAATGACGCTCATGTAATTAACTAAAAACAGCGGAGTAGATATTAAACCAAAAAGGAGAACTCTTTTATTGAGTTCACCAAGATTGTTGAGTGACCGTATTTCCCGCCAAAGACTTAAAAATATGCCAAATTGAACAATACTAGAAAAAAAATAATAAATACTGGGTTGGATTGATTGGCTATAGAGAATAAAGGGGATAGAGAAACAGATAGTAATCAAGATTAAGAATTGGATTGATTGGTTTGAGAAGATCTTCGATAAGACATACTTTTTAAATAAAATGATTGACAGTATCGAAATTAGGAAGTCCGGTAGGCGTAACAATAAGATGTCTGGACCAAAGAAATTAATGAGAATTCTAGATAACAATGTCGGGAAAAATGGTCCGGTTACAGCGTTGGTGGTGTGGTTTAAGACTTCTCCAAATAAATTTGGCCAAGGGATTTTATTAATGCCACCGATGGTGGCGGTATCGTCGAACCAGATATATCCAGATTTAAGATTTATCAGACGTAAAGCAATAAATACCAATAAAAAAAGAACGAACCACTGGGCTTTTATAAAGACCTTAATATTTTTTGCAAATGTTATCACTATTTAATCTTACTATTTTTCTACTACGGGGGGATGCTAGTTTTTGAGGATGAGATTTTTGTATAAAAAGTCAGCAATCATTTGACTAATGAGATTAATGCCTTCGCCAGATGGATGATAAGGACTGTGAAGTTGTAATCAAATTTACATTTATGTTAGGATTGTTTTGCGATGGTCAAGATACTTAAAAAAAACCGGTCTGTTTGGTTATTTGTGGTTGGAGGAACCGTGTTGTTGATAGCCCTGGGATTTATTTTTTATGTGATGTTTCAGAAACAGCTGGAGACACAAAAAAGAAATGTTGATTTGGAACAACAGATTGTAAAAAACAACGAAACAATTTTAAATATTCAAGCAGAAATTGAGAGGTTAAATAACGAAGATTTACGAAAGGCAAATACGGAGGTTAAGAAACAGATGGCTGATTTGAAACTTAGTTTTAATGCGGCGGTAGAAGCATATGAACAGATATTGTATCTTCAGGATCGCGGAGCAAAAACCACCACACAACTAAGTAAATTTTCTTCGATTCTTGATTTTTTAGCGAAGAATGATCTTCAAAATGCCCTAAAAACAACCAAAGAGTTGGTGGCAGAGATTGATAAAGAGAAAGCGAGGCTGGCTTCTTTGGCGGCGGCTCCGATACCGGCAAATGTACCGGAGATTGTTGAGGCACCGGCATCCGGATACCGGAGACAGAAAGTTACGGTGGATGGTGTCTCTTTCTTGGTGGATGTGGTGTCGGCGGATCTGGGTAGCACAAAAGTGATTGTAGATACAGCGTCCGACGGAACTTGTGCCAATGACTGCCCCGTGCTGCCTTTGGCAACATATGTCAGTAGAAGTGGTGCTTATGCCGGAGTAAATGGGACCTATTTTTGCCCAGAAACTTACCCTTCTTGTGTGAGCAAAAAAAATTCCTTTGATGTTTTGGTGATGAATAAAAATAAAGTGTATTTCAATTCCGAGAATAACGTGTATAGCACAGTACCGGTGGCTATATTTTCCGGTAGTTCGGCCAGGTTTATTGGTCAGACTTCCAGCTGGGGAAGAGATACCGGAGTGGACAGCGTAATTGCCAATAGACCACTATTAGTTTTAGACGGAAATATTATGTTTGGAAGCGGTGGAGAGGAAAAGGAAGCAAGTAGGGGGAATCGAAGTTTCTTGGGGGCGACGGGCAGTACCGGATATATTGGGGTGGTACATAGTGCGTCTGTGGCGGAGTCGGCAAAGGTGTTGCAAGCGATGGGAATTAAAAATGCAATCAATTTGGATGATGGTGGATCAACGGCTTTGTGGAGCGGGGGATATAAGGTGGGTCCCGGTAGAAATTTGCCAAATGTGGTTTTGTTTGTGAAGAAATAACGGAGTTTGTAAATTGTTGCTATACTTAGTATTGTAATATTATTAACATATTGTAAGATAAAAAATAAATGGCAGAAATAATTAAGGAAACAATCGTGACAGAAGAGAGTAGCAGAAACCCGGTTGTAATTACTCCAGTTAAAGTTCAAGCAACCGATTCTCAGACGGTGGAGTATTTAATCTACTTCTTTTTCGGAGCAATAGAAATACTACTGGCCTTTCGCTTGGTGCTCAAATTGATGGGGGCAAGTCTTTCGAGTGCCTTTGTGAATTTTATTTATAGTGTTACAGGGATTTTTATCTTACCCTTTGAGGGAATATTCCGTAGGGGATTTGCCCAAGGGCTGGAAACAACGTCGGTAATTGAACCATCCACGGTGGTGGCGGTTATTGTTTACGTTATTTTAGCTTGGGGAATAGTTAAATTAGTACGGATTTTCTCAGGTGAAAAACAACCTGAGGAATAGCTCAGAAAGGAGGTAAAAATGGACATAATTTGGTTTATCGTAATATTGTTGATAGTTGGGTGGTTTCTTGGTTTTAGCGTATTTGCTGTCGGGGGAAGTTTGATTCATAGTTTGTTGGTTATTGCCTTGATAGTGATTGTTTACAGGTTGATAACCGGGCAGAGAATTTGAATGGGAAATGACGACTACTGATGCTAAACTTGAGAGATGATAAAGGAGTGTTCTTTGGTGCAGGTAGATAATATGGAGGAGTACAGTGGAGTGCAGATAACGAGAGAGCAAAGGAGTTTGTATGTGTTTCTCAGAAAGATGACTCAGGAGGTTGAGGTAATGCCCAGTTTTGTACCGGAGTTACTGGCTACTTTGCCGGTGTGGACACTAAGTGATCAAAGATTGTTGGCTGAGGTACTCAAAGCGGTGGATGAAAACAGTCTTAACTTATTTATGTCGGCATACCCAGCTGTTTTTAAAGGATAAAGAAAGCGGGGGGGTGGCGTAAACTTAGCTGAGCGGAATGGGGAAGAAAATTATAGAATGAAAGAGATGTTTGATTTATCTTTAGTGTTTGCTTTATTACCATTTGTGTTGTTTTTGAGCCTTTTGTTTTTTAAGAAGCTAACTTTGCTGCGGATTTCTTTATTGGCGCTGGTGGTGGTGACGATAATTCAAGTAACCTATTGGAAAATAATTCCGTTGTACTTGTTAAACTCGGTCGTAAAAGGATTCTTTGTGGCGTTTGATATATTTTTAATTGTTTTTGGGGCGGTGTTTTTCCTGGAAATTTTGAAGAAGGGAAAAGTAATTGAAAATATTAGTTTGTATCTGGAGTCAATATCAAAGGATTATCGGATTCAAGTGGTTCTTTTGGCCTGGTTTTTGATAAATTTTTTGGAAGGAATGGCCGGTTTTGGAACTCCAGGAGCAGTTGTAGCGCCAGTGTTAGTAAGTATAGGGTTGTCTCCTTTGACGGCAGTGATAATTTCATTGTTGGGAAATAGCAGCGCCGGAGCATTTGGTGCTGTGGGAACACCGATAAGAGTGGGTTTTGCAGGCTTGGATGTGACTGGCGTGCCATGGTTTACGGTTTTGTTTAACAGTGTTGGCATTTTTATGCCGGTGTTTATGATCTGGGTAATGGCAAAAAACCAAAAGCAAAAATGGACTCATTTTGTGGAGGTGCTACCGTTTGCCTTATGGTCCGGTTTTCTTTTTGTAATTTCGTCAGTAATAGTGGTGGGTATTGGTCAGGAGTTTGTATCAATTATTGGATCTTTACTAGCAATTGTGTTGGTAGTAATTTCTCTCAAATTAAAGATATTTGTACCGAAAAATGAGAGAAGTTTAATCGCACATTCGGTCAGGAAAATGAGTTTGCCTTTGTACAAAGTGGTGTTGCCGTATTTAGCAGTATTTGCGTTGTTGGTTTTGGGAAAGCTTGTGTTAAAGTCTTTCCAAATTAACTTTCCATGGGGATATCAGCATGTCTTTAATTTGTTTAATCCGGGAGTAATTTTTGTAGTGGTGGGAGTTCCTTTAGCCTTGGTATGGGGAAAGAAAAAGCTACTGACCGAAAGTAGTAAAAAAGCAGTTTTAAGTACGATTGATCCTTTTTTGGTTATCTTGTCAATGTCGACAATGATTCAGTTAATGGTTAATTCCGGAAACAATATTTCCGGACTGCCACCGGTGTTGAGTGTGTTGACGAAAAACTTAAATGGAAGTATTCTGCCTTTCGTGGCGCCATTTATTGGAGCTTTTGGCTCGTTTCTTACCGGAAGTATTACCATTTCAAATATTTTGTTCGGAAATATCTTGTCTCAGGCGAGCGTACTTTATCACATTAGTGTAGCTAAAATACTGGCTTTGGAAATATCCGGAGCGGCTATTGGAAACTCTATGGCAATCGCTGATATTATGGCGGCTGAGGCCGTGGTGGGAATGAAAAACAAAACGAGAAGCGTGTTGCGTGGGGTGATTGGGGCGGTTTTGGTGTGCCTTAGCGTTTTGGGAGTAATTGGTTTGCTGGTAGTCAGGTGAATAAACTAGTTGTTGTGTTTGATGTGTAAGATTTGTTATAGTTTAGGTAGATGGAAATTGAGATACCGATCCAAAGTATATTGTTGAAAGCAAGTTTGGAAATTCCAAGTGAAGCATATGGTTTGATTATTTTTGCTCATGGTACCGGAAGTGGAAGGATGAGCCCGAGAAACGTATTCGTGGCCGAGCAATTAAATAGGGGGAATTTAGCAACATTACTGTTTGATCTTTTAACAGAAGATGAGGAAAAAGAGGCTGATAATAGATTTAATATTGATCTTCTGACAGAGAGACTGATTGCAGTGACCAGGTGGTGTATGGAAAACGAAAAAACAAATGGACTTAAAATTGGATATTTTGGAGCAAGCACGGGAAGTGCCGCGGCTTTGTCGGCGGCGGCATTTTGGGGGACAAAGATAAGGGCCGTAGTTTCCAGGGGAGGAAGGCCGGACCTGGCAATGGATGAACTTGATCTGATTGAAGCTCCGGTTTTGTTAATTGTGGGGAGTGAGGACAAAAAAGTGATTGAATTAAACCGGAAGGCTTATGTAAAAATTGGGTGTGCGAAGAAGGTAGAGATTGTAGCTGGAGCAACACATTTATTTGAGGAGGAGGGAGCTTTGGAGAAAGTGGCTGAGTTGGCAGAAAATTGGTTTAAGAAATTTTTATTTGATGAGAGCGTGAAGGAGAGAGTAGCCTCCATAAGCCAAGAGGATCGAACCAAGGAGATTACTAAGGAAAGCGGTCCAGAGATAGCGAATGATAGGGACGCGGTAAAAACCACCGGTGAGTGAGACAATTTTGCCACCGAACTGAGGGATAAAGCGGCCAAAGAGAAGAAACCAAACTGAGTTGGCAGGGAAACGACCGAGACCAAGTGGAAGCTTACCCTTTATTTTTTCAAAATTGGCGACTTCGCCCAGACCACGACCTAAATAGTACTCGATAACGGAGGCAAGGTTGTTACCCATCCAGGAAACCAAGATACCAATCCATGGTCCAAAAATAGCACCGTTTAGGATAACGATGGGATCTGTAGGAATGGGGGTTGCTGAAAGAATACCCATGAGAAGAATTGAAAGAAGGGGTCCGGTGAGACCGGTGGCGGGAATTATCTTCTCGATGTTCTTGATATCGTTACGAAAGATAATGATGAGAGCTATGGGAAGACCAAAGGTTAAGATGCCAATAACGATGTTGCGGACAATTTTATAATTGATTTTTTTCATCAACAATTAATTATATATTTGTTATTTTCACCTTGGAGAAAGATTTGGAGGGCGCTGGTTTTGATACTGAACGTAATCATGTTAAGATTATTTATTAGAAACGTTGAAGGGTGGAGGTACCTATTTTATATGAGTAGATACTCTTGTAAATGTCCTGCCCCCGGATGCGATTTTATACTGAAGGTGACAGCTAACGACTGGGAAGGGGCGTTTAAAAAAAGTTTGCGGGAAGGGGGTCTGCATATTGTGGAAAATCACCCCGACTTTCCCGATTTTGAGGACAGAGAGGGAAAGGCTCGTGAGTATGCCCTGGAGAACTTGAAGAAAATATAGGGGGATATTTGGGTATTTTTAGTAAGGTGGTTTTGTGCAATAATGAGTTAGTTAACAATTTCAAAAGACATGAAAAGTCCTGCCAGAAAAAAGAAGATTAAAAGAGGAATACTTGCTGCCATAGGAGCTACCGTTATTGGTGTTGCTGTCGGAGTGGTTGCGGTTTTTCTTTCAAAAAAAGAGAATAGAACGGCTGTTAGAAATACTGTAAATAAAACAGTGAGAAAAGGAAAGGCTCAAGCTGCCAAAGTTAAAAGGACTGTAGTCGCGGCAAAGAAAAAAGTAGTTAAGAAGGTAGTCAAAAGATAAAAGTCGACTTGATATGAAAAATTTGGGACTCTAATTGAGCCCCATTTTTTTTGAGTTTGTCTTTCGTAGTTTTGTTTATCGTGTTATGATAAGTAATAAATGACACAAAACGTGGGTGAAATGGATAGGCTGATAAGGGCAGTGACGGGAGTAATATTAATATTGGCGGGATATAGTGTGGGTGAGGGAGTTTGGCAGATAGTATGGTATGTTTTGGGGGGGATACTGATAATAAATGCACTAACAGGCTTTTGTTTAATTTACAAGTTGTTGGGTATATCTACGAGGAAAAGATAAAGTAAGTGACTTAAGGGTTGAGCAGCCAGAGAACGATGAAGGCAAAAACTATCCGATAAATAGCGAAAACGGTAAAATTGTGTTTGGCAACGAAAGAGGTAAAGGATCTGACGGCCAGAATGGAAGCAAGGAAGGAGAAGAGAGAACCGAGGGCGAGGAGAAAAAATTCCCGGGAGGTAAAAGAAAAACCTGTTTTGAGTAAGTCATAGCCACTGGCGGCAATCATCGTGGGAATGGCCAGGAGAAAGGAGAACTCGACAGCTTCAACTCGAGAGAGACTGGAAAAGAGACCACCAATAATGGAGGCGGCGGAACGAGAGACCCCGGGAATCATAGATAAAGACTGAAAGAGACCAACAGAGAGAAGACTTCGAGAGTTTAACTCAGAGATTTTTTTTGAGCCGAGAGCGAGTTTAGGAAGACGATCAATGATAAGCAAAATGAAACCACCAATGAGGAGAGCAAGAACGGTGACAAAAACGTTGTCTAGAAGGAAACCCTTGACGTATTTATAGAAAATTAAACCAAGAACGCCTGTGGGTATAAAAGCAACAATTAGTTGTCGCCAGAGATGTCGTGAGCCAATAATTTTTTTCCAGTAAAGGACAACGACTGCAAGGATAGCCGAGAGTTGGATAAAAATATCGAAACTTTTGGTGAACTCCGTGGTGGTAATTCCGAGAAGTTTTTGAGTGAGTATTAAGTGTCCGGTACTGGAAACGGGAAGGAACTCGGTAAGGCCCTCAACAACGGCGAGAATGATTGTTTGTAGATTGGTCACTTGCTTATTATATCTAGAGTACGATGGTGTTGTAACATTAGTTTAATGTGGTTTTTTAAAAAGAAGAAAAAGGTAGGTCTGGTACTGGGAAGTGGTGGGGCAAGGGGTTTAGCCCATATCGGAGTAATTAAAACTTTATTGAAAAATAAGGTGCCGATAGATTTTATTGTGGGCTCAAGTTCGGGAGCTTTGGTTGGGGGACTATTCGCGTCATGGGGAAGAATTGATGATTTGGAAAAAATGGTTAGAGGGGTTACCTACAAAGATTTAGCCAAAGTGTTGGTTGATCCAACCTGGAAGGGGGGTTTAATTAAGGGAGGGAAAACCTTGGAGTTTTTGAGAAAATTATTCAAAGGCGAAAGAATTGAAGATTTGAAAATACCATTTGCGGCGGTGGCTACGGATGTGGGTACGGCGGAAACAGTAATCTTTTCTAAAGGAGGTTTGGCGGAAGCAATTCGAGCCAGTGTCTCAGTGCCACTGGTTTATTCGCCGGTCTTGACCGGCGGACGATTATTGGTGGATGGAGGAGTATCCTCTCCGGTACCTGTGGAAGTAGCTAAAAATATGGGAGCGGAAATAATAATTGCCGTGAATCTGGATGGAGTGTATTTTTCAGCAGGCAACCACGACGGAAGTTTGTCGAGTTCGACAATTGATATCTTGAAGGATAGTTATTTTGCGTTGAGATACAACTTGGCCAAAAAGGAAGTTAGAGGTGCAGATGTAGTGATAGAGCCGGCAATGGAATATATTGAGGATTTTGATTTTATCAGAGGAAAAGAAGCCATTGAAGTTGGTGAAAAAGCGACCGAAAAGATGATGGGAAGAATTAAGGAGTTACTCTGATACTTGGGCCAGCTTCTTTAACTTCTCAAGATCATTGACCACGAACTGTGTCCGTTTGGTGGAAATGACACCCATCTTTTGGAGTTTGCTCATTTGAACACTAGTGGTTTCACGAGTAAGTCCAATGATGCTAGCGATGATCCTGTGGGTGGCCGGGAAATTGATAACAAGTTTACCGTTTTTAAGGTCACCATGATCATGAGTGAGTTGCAAGAGAATTGAGGCGACTTTGTTTTGGGCACAACCACAGATAATGTTACCCTGATTAACAAAATAGTTCATAAGGGAGCTGAAAAATAACTCCATAATGGAGGAGAGATTTATATTTTTGTCTTTATCAACGAATTTCTGGAACTCCGAGAAGGGGATAATATTTACTTCTACAGGGGTAAGGGCTTCAAAGAAAAAATCGTTTCGGTGTTGAGTGGTGAAGTGCATGATGGAGAAATAGAATAAGGGCTTGAAAAGATTAATGATGTTATTGCCCTTGGGAGTAACAGTATAGGCCCTAACAAAACCACTTTTAATGAAGTAAATATTTTCAAATTTGTCTCCCGGTTTAAGAATTACTTGGCCCTTGGTAAATTTTTTCGTGGGGAACTGGGAAAAGAATTTTTTGATTTTGATAAAGTTTGCTTTGGTCATACGTGGCAATTATACCCTAAAAATATTTTAAGGCAACAGTCTTAGATAATGAGCTATTAAGATGGAGGAGCCTTTCCGTAAACAATAATCTGGGTGCCTGGATTGTCAGAGGTTGAGCGCACGGATTTATTTCCTTGGGGAATTTGAGGATCAGACCACTCATAGATTAGAGCAGCCTCAGAAGTTTTCATATTGACACAACCATGAGACATGGGGTGGCCAAAGTTATCATGCCAGTAAGTGCCATGAAGAGAGAAACCACGAGAAGCAGCAACTTCATCATTACTATAAAACATGACATAGGGAACATTAGGAAGGTAGTAATAGGTACGTAAGGCGGTAGAACCACCACTCATCTTGGTGTAGCGAAACTTACCCCAGATATTAAAAACTCCAGTTGGTGTTTTGCCCCATTTACCGGTAGATACCAGAAAAGTGTAAATGAGATTTTCACCTTCATAGGCATAGAGGGTTTGGTTAGTGAGGTCGACGTAGATCTTTTTGTCGACGTTCGAATCGCCAAGGACCTTTTGGGAGACAGGAATCTGGGCAAGGTCTTTGGGAACCAAAAGGGGTGAGTTGAGAAAGACGGCGGTGGTTTCTTGGAAATCAAAATCTTCTTGGGGCTGAAAACGATTTCTAGGAAGGAGATTGATACCCAAAAAAAGACTTATGGAGATAACAGTGATACAGATAATCCAGGTTTTAAACACTGTAACAAGTTTAACAAATAATTAAAAAAATGTGTAGAATTAATTATGGCAAAACAAAATAATGGGGGAGGGGTTATCAAACAGATAGAGGTGAAGTTGGAAGACATTTTTGTTAAAAAACTTCCTGCTTTACCGAAAGGCATAAAAGAAATAATCGTTAATTTTGGTCCTTGGATTGCGCTTGTGGCATTGATTCTAAGCCTACCGGCTTTGCTCGGGGTCCTTGGACTTTCGGCTTGGATGATGCCCGGCTGGGGTTATTCATATCGTTTGGGATATAACATAGCATGGTGGATCTCGATTGCTAGTATGGTGCTGATGGCTTTGGCCTTACCTGGCTTGTTCAAAAGAAAAATTTCGGCTTGGAGACTGATGTTTTATTCAGCCTTGATAATGGTGGTATACAACTTGGTTACGCTAAACTTGGGAAGTTTGATTATCGGGACAGGCATATCGATGTATATTCTTTTCCAGATTAAGAGCTACTATAAGTAAAAAATAAAAGAAACAAAGTTTAAAAAACCTCCCTTAGGGGAGGTTTTTGGTGACGAGTTTATTTTGGCAAGGAGGTGATGGCGATTGTAAGGACAGCCGCCCCTCCAAACAAGACAACCAAGGCGGCTCCAAAAAGGAGGAAACACAGCTCGGAGATCTTCCTTGCTTCAAGAGCGTAGATGAGAAAGCGGTTGTGGTGATTTTCATCACCATCTTTGGCGTTTGACAATTTCTCATATTGACGGCTTCTATTCAGGAGTCCTATTCCCATGACAAGAGGAACCGTCCAGAGTGGTGATACAAGAATAAAGATAAGAATAGTGATTGCTTGTTCGAACATGGCTACCTCCTTAAGGTGCGAATTTATCTAGGCAGATTATAGGGGGGAAGGCTCACAAAAGTCAAGTATTATAGGGTGACCATGAGGAAACGGGGTTTGTGGAAACAGTCATTGGTGATCCTAGCCGATATACCTTTGGGGAAAGAAAAGCTTTTAAGGTCATGGGTATCATCAATCTCGAGTATTGCCAGCCCTCCTTTTTTGAGAAAATGTGGAATTTTGTCGAGAAGGGCGTTGATAAAAAGATTACCTTTGGGACCACCATCCAAGGCTATTTTTGGCTCAAAATCTTTGACGGAAGGATCCAGGCCAGCGATATTTTTGGAGGGAATGTAGGGCAGATTGGCGAGAATCAAGTCAAATTGAATTTTTGGGAAGTTTTCAAGAAGATTGGATTCCAGAAAGAAGAGATTTTCAGGAGAATGAAGCAGTCTTTGAGCATTTAGATCGGCAACTTTTAGGGCTTTGAGGGAAATGTCAGAAAGGAAGATGGAGTAAGGAATCTGGCGTTTAGCCAACTTCACGGCGAGAGAAATACCGAGACAACCGGAACCGGTACCGATGTCGGCGATGGTGGGGTGGGCAAGATCGTGATCGTCAATAAATTGAAGTGCGTCGGTGACCATCTGCTCGGACTCAAGGCGGGGGATGAGGGTATCTGGTGTAACCAGAAAGTCCAGACCGAGAAACTCGACGTGGCCGGTTGTATATTCAACAGGTTGATCACCAATGGCATCAGAATCGATCTTTGGTGCCCATTTTCGGAGATGGTTTTGTTCGTAGGGGGTAAGTTTACGTTTGGTGGTCACTAACTTATTATATCCTACACGGGGAAGAAATAGTCCTATAACTTGACATTTGAGGCTAGATGTGATAGTATATGAGCTGTAAGTTGAACCTTAAATCAATCCTTTTAAAATACTATTCTCTCTGGAGGAGAAAATGAAAAACAAGCCCATTTTGATTTTAGTTGTAGTGGTTTTGTCGGTTATGTTGTCTGCCTGCGGCAGAGAGACGGCAAAGTCCTTTGCTGAGGTCAACTTTGGCCAACTCCCTGACGATTCAGAATGGGCGGGTACGGCTTTGGCCTACAAGCGTGTAGGCTCAATGGTTGGTCCCGACAGTCCTTACCATTGGACACCCATGGAGGTACTTTTCCCCGACAGTGATTGTGTCTATGTCGGGTACAAAACCGAAAAAATTACGTTTTCGGCTAGATTTGATTACGAATGGAAGGAGACAGACACAAACCGATACTGCATATATAAGAAATAAGAAGGGATTGGTTTTTTCTTGAAGCCGCTTGGAAACAGGCGGCTTTTTGTGGTTTTAGGGGGTGGCGAAGGTATACTCCTGAGTGGTGGTTAGTTTCTCGTTAATGTTTAGAGTAATGACATATTTATAGAGTGTTCCAGGCTGGAGCCCTTCCACATTAAGAAGATGATTTGTTTGGGGGGTTTGCGAGATGACAAAGGTTTGGTCTAGACCTTCAGTGAAGCGAACCTGAGTTCTGGCGGGGTTCTTGGTGGAGAAAGAGATAAGGACTTGGGTGCTGGAAATGGGAGTGATTAAGGGGGCGGTAAGAATATCACCAGCTTTAACGCGAGATTCTTGGGAAGTACCCAGTTGTTTGATGATGGTCGGTATAGTCGCAACGGCGGTAAAAACAATAACTAGGGGAATGATGACGGCGAAGGCCGATTTTAGAGGGATGCCCCAGAGCTTGTGGTAATAGATCTTGGCTTGTTGGGCCTTTTTGAAATTTAAGAGCTGACCTTTGGGGAAAAAATCACCGTGATTGTTGGGACAGGTAAAAACAGTGACTGTTTCTGGGACAGCATCGTCTTTGATACTGGACATGTTCTGGCCGCACTTAGGACAGACCGGACGAGTGGCCGGAACAGTTTTGGATTTAGGGAGGACGGAGTCGACGTTTTTTGCGGTTTCAACAGAGAGGAAATTGGCCATGTAAGGGGGAAGAAAATGACCACCACAGTTGAGGCATTCGTCAACAGTTTGAGTATTACCGTCGACCGTGTCTACGGCAATGAAGGAAAGAGGGTGACTACAGTGAGGACAAGTCATGTGTTCATTCTAGCAAATATTGGGTCTGATAAACTGGATTAGTGAAAATAAAGTTTTTGGGGGCTGCTTCTATGGTTACCGGTTCGTGCTATTTTCTTACCGGAGAGTCGACAGGTTTGATGGTTGACTACGGAATGTTTCAAGGAAAAGCGGAGGAAATGGGTTTGAACTCAGTTAAACCTGACATAGATTTTGATAAGTTGACGGCAGTAGTTTTAACACATGCACATCTGGATCATTGCGGAAGATTGCCTTTGCTCCTCCGTTATGGTTTTAGAGGGCCAATTTTTATGACTGAGGCGACCAAAGCACTGGCAGAGCTGGTGCTTTATGACTCGGCCAAGATAGCCAAAGAGGAAGAGTTAAAAGTGGTGCTGTATACCGACGAAGATGTTGAAAAAATAATGAAACAGGTGCAGCTAGTGGAGTACGACAAACCTTTTATGGTGGGTGAGTTTGAGGTGGTGTTGATGGATGCAGGACATATCTTGGGATCAGCAACGGTGCTGGTTCGTGATACAAAAACTGAGAAGCTGGTTTCTTTTAGTGGAGATCTTGGAAATACCCCAGAACCATTACTCGACCCAACACATTGGGTAACTAAGGCAGACATATCGGTAGTTGAATCAACATATGGCGATGAGATACATGAAAGTCGAGATGAGGTGGAAGAACTGGCAAAAATAGTAGCTGAGGCAGAGGCCGAAAAAGGAACGGTAATTATTCCCTCATTTTCTTTGCAGAGAGCTCAAGAAATTTTATATATTTTTGATCAACTAAAAAAACAGGGAAAAATGGTAGAAGAAACACCAGTATTTTTGGATAGTCCAATGGCAATTAAAGCAACCGAAGTCTTTAGGGATTTTCCCAGTTTGTATAACCGGAAATTAGAGACGCAGGCTAAGACAGATGACCCATTTGATTTTCCGGGTTTGGTTTTGTGTGACACGATGGAAAAAAGCAGACAAATAAAGAATATGGTGGGAACAAAAATAATTGTGGCAGGAAGCGGAATGATGAATGGGGGGAGAGTTATTCATCACGTAGTATCGTTTTTGGGTGAGCCTAAGACACAGCTTGTTTTTGTGGGTTATCAAGCTGATGGAACCATGGGTCGTTTGATAAAAGATGGTATTAAAAAAGTGAATGTGTGGGGGAATGAAGTTACAATCAGGGCAAAAATCAAAGAAATAAAGACAATGAGTTCGCATGCCGATCAAGGTCAGATCTTGACATGGCTTGGAAAGATGGAAGGATTGTCACACGTGATCTTGACTCACGGGGAAGAGTTGCCAAGGTTGGTTTTGGCGGAAAAAATAAGACAGAGTTTGCCGGGAATAAAAGTTGATTTGCCATTACTACATGATGAAATTGAGATCTAATATGAAAAAGGTTATGTTTTGTCTTTGGGGATTGTTGGGGAGTATTTTAATAGTGAAAAGTGTTTGGGCATATGACCTAACCTTGACCAGTGTGGGGGCGTTGTCGACTCTGGGAACAAACTACAGTGTGGTGGATTACATAGGGGGGATACCGACACTTACGGGAACGGCGTCACCAAGTGCTCAGGTTGGAGTAAAAATTAAGACTCTTTTAAACTACGCAACGGCCAGTACCAGTGGAGTATGGCAGTTTGTACCCGCCTCTTTGGATCAAGGGGACAACTTGATCACAATTACTTCGGGAGTGCAGAGTATTTCATTCACCTTGAAATTTAATTCAACAACTTCGGCATCCGTGGCAACTCCAGCGGCTCTACCCGATGAGGCCGTTTTGCTCGATGCCGGAGTATGGGAGTACTATATTCCGGCGCTGGTTGCGGGCATAGGGGTGTATTTCCTGGGAAGGTTGGGAAAAGACAAGATGCAAAAATGGGAAAAGGGTGATTAAATATGTTCTCTTATGACAGCTGAAGGAAACAGAGTAGAGGTAATTTTTGACATTGAGACGAAGAAATTTTTTGATGATATTAATGCAAGAAGACCGGAAGATTTGGGAATATCCATTGTGTCGGCGTATAGGCGGGAGATAGACGATAATTTTAAAGAATTAAAGGGGGAGATGAAAAGTTTTTGGGAGGAGGATTTTGACCAGATGTGGAGTTGGTTTGAAGAAGCAGACAGAATAATTGGTTATAACAGTTTGGGATTTGATGTCCCAGCAGTAAACGGAGTTTATAAGGGCGATTTTGCTAAGTTGAAGCATTTTGACGTGATGAAAATTATTAAGGATGTTTTTGGACACCGAGTAAAGCTGGATTCGGTAGCCAAAGAGTGCCTGGGGTGGGGAAAAAATGCTTCGGGAGCAGACGCGGTAATGTGGTGGGCAAAGGGAGACAAGGAAAGTTTGGCTAACTTAAAAAAGTATTGTGAAATGGATGTTGAAGTAACGAAGGGTGTTTATGACTTTGGGGTGAAAAATAAGAAGCTAAAGTTTATTGACCATTGGAACGAGCCAAGGGAAATCGAAGTAGATTTTTCCTACCCAAAAGAAGAGAACCTTAGAAAAACAGAGCGGCAAATGGGATTGTTCTAAACTTGACAGGGATATTGTCAGTGTTACACTAATGATATGTACAAAATCGGAATTGTCGGATACGGGTTTGTAGGTAAAGCAGTAGAGTATGGATTTAAGGAAGGTAACGAAATTTATATTTATGATAAGTTTTTGCCGAAGTTGCCGTTGGAGGAAGTAGTAAAGAAATCAGAGGTAATCTTTGTGGGAGTGCCAACCCCAATGACGAAAGAATACAAAAAAATTGATTTATCGATTGTGGAGGAGATAACGGCGGAAATAGTAAGAATTGCCAGGAAAAATAAGATCGAGCCAATTATCGTGTTGAAGTCGACAATTATTCCCGGAACAACCAGAAGATTGATGAAAAAGCTGAAGTACCCGAGAATGGCTTTTAATCCAGAGTTTTTGACTGAAGCAAACTATTTAATGGATTTTGTAAATGCAGATAGAGTGGTGGTGGGCGCAGACAACAACGAAGTAAAGCAGTGGGTAGTGGATCTTTATCGAGCAACCTTTCCCAAGACTCCTATTTTTGAGACTGATCCGACAACAGCAGAAGTGGTGAAATATATGGCCAATACTTATCTGGCGACGAAGGTTATTTTTGCCAACGAAATGTTTGACCTGTGTGAAAAACTAGGGGTAAATTATGGAGAAATGAAAAAGATGGTGGTGGCGGACAAACGCATTTACGACTCGCACCTGGATATTACGACCCAAAGAGGTTTTGGTGGAAAGTGTTTTCCCAAGGATACGGTGGCATTACTGGGCTTGGCTCACGAGTTGGGAGTAGAACTGTCGGTAATTGAAACGGGTTGGAAAAAGAATTTGAAAATCCGTAAAGTACGTGACTGGGAGCAGATCGAGGGCGCGGTGTCAAAGAAATAATACAATGATTAGAGGTATAATAACCATATGGAAAATGGAGAATTTGAGAATAAGGGTGCCAAAGAAATAGCAAATATTAGAGAGTTATTCGGATTAATGGGGAGTGAAGGTGCGGAAAAAGATACAAAAATTGAATTGATGGAAGCAATTTTGAATTACCTAAAAAGAAAGGAAGTGTCTGATGATATCAACAACTTAGAGATGTTAGCCTTTGATAAAAAAGAGCTGGAAAACAGGGAAGAAGTTTTTCAAGATGAGTTGTTGGCACTGACAAAGGGTGACCCGGATGAAGAATTGGGGGAAGTTGTTTATACTGCCTGGATAAAGGAATAAAAGGTTGAATGTTTTGATACTTGGAGTATAATAGTCCAAGTATATGTTTACTCTTACTAAAAAGGCCGATTATGGCCTATCAATGCTTTCTGTTTTGGCTTCACGAGGCCGAAAAGGACGCGTCAATTTAAAGGAGTTGGCCGAGATGGGTATGCCCAGAGCGTTTATGAGTAAGATTGCCGCTTCTTTGGTTGAGAATGGGATTCTTAATAGCAGAGAAGGTAAGGGTGGTGGATATGGACTAAACTATGAACCAAAAGAAATCCAAGTACGCGAAGCCCTGGAAGCAATTGAAGGAGAAGTTGAGCCGGTGACGTGCGGTGGTTGTCCGGTAGAGGATAGTTGCGGCCAGGTAAGTTTTATGGACAAGCTGACTGAGGATATCAATAGATTACTGGAAAAATATACTTTAGAAGATTTAGCTAAATAAAATGTTGAAAGTAAAAAATCTTAAAGTAAGAGTCGAAGAAAAAGAAATTCTCAAGGGGGTTGATTTATCTATAAAACAAGGAGAAGTGGTGGCTCTAATGGGTCCCAATGGATCGGGAAAGTCGAGCTTGGCTTCAGCAATCATCGGAAACCCAAAATATGAAGTAATAGAGGGGAAAATTGCCTTTGAAGGTAAGGATCTTTCTAATCTTACTCCCGATGAACGGGCTAATAAGGGAATTTATTTGGCCTTTCAGTATCCTGCGGCCATTCCTGGGGTGACAGTGCGAGAGATGCTTCTTTCTGCGTTGCGTACAAGAAATAAAGAGGTAATAGTGTCGGCACTGGATCTTAAAAAAACAGTAGAAATAGAGGCAGAAAAGCTACACTTGAGCACCGAACTATTGAGTCGTGGTTTAAACGAAGGATTTAGTGGCGGAGAGAAAAAGAAAATGGAGATTCTTCAGATGAGGGTGTTAAAGCCTAAATTATTAATAATGGATGAAATTGACAGTGGTTTGGATATCGATGCTTTGGCGACAATTGCCCAGAATGTAGCAGAGATGGTTAAGGAACAAAAAATGAGCGTTTTGGTGATTACTCACTACCAGAGAATTTTGAATTATTTAACTCCCGATGTCGTGGCGGTAATGAAAGATGGAGTTATTGTGGAACAGGGAGGAAAAGAGATAGTCGATCGATTAGAAAAATCAGGGTATCGATAATAAAATGCGTTACGCCAAGAAGGAGTTTAAACCAGAAGTAATAGTTGAGGAGTTTGATGAGTCATATAAATTGGGAAAGGCAGACGATATTGCCTATTCATATAAAGGGGAGAGAGGACTGGACGAAAAATTAATCCGGGAGATTTCAGCAATGAAGGAAGAGCCGGAATGGATGCTTCAGAATAGACTGGCGGCTTACAAGGTGTATTTATCTAAACCGATTCCTACTTGGGGTGGAGATATGTCACCAATTCATTTTGAAGATATTTATTATTATTTGAAACCAGCGGTAACCGAAAAAAAATCTTGGAAAGATGTACCAGCTTCGGTAAAGGAAACTTTTGAAAAAATCGGAGTACCTCAAGCTGAACGAGAGATGTTGGCCGGAGTAAAGGGACAGTATGATTCGGAAGTGGTTTATGGATCTTTGAAAAAAACCCTTTCCGCAAAGGGAGTACTTTTTTTGTCAATGGATGAAGCATTGAAACTTTATCCGGAAATTGTGAAAAAATACTTTGGCACAGTCGTACCAATGGGAGACAACAAGCTGGCAGCTTTAAATACGGCGGTTTGGAGTGGAGGATCATTTGTTTATGTTCCCGAAGGTGTAGATGTAGGTCTGCCCCTGCAGGCGTATTTTAGAATTAACAGTGAGAGTGCGGGACAGTTTGAAAGAACTTTAATTATTGCCGAAGAGGGTGCAAATGTGCACTATATTGAGGGTTGTTCGGCGCCTTCGTTTTCATCGGCATCACTACACGCTGCCGTGGTGGAAGTAGTTGTGAAGAAAAAGGCAAGAGTGCAGTACACCACGGTACAAAACTGGTACAAAAATATTTATAACCTGGTGACCAAAAGAGCCTGGGTGGAAGAAAAAGGAGAGATGAGATGGGTAGACGGAAATCTTGGTTCGGCTTTGACGATGAAGTATCCATCCTGTGTTTTGGCTGGAGAAGGGGCTAAAGCCGAGATGCTCTCGATTGCTTGGGCTGGAAAAGGCCAGCATCAAGATACTGGAGCAAAGATGATTCATCTGGCTCCGAACACGACCTCACAAATAATCAGTAAATCAATCAGTAAGAATGGAGGAAGAGCAACCTATCGAGGAATGGTGCGGATAAATAAAGGGGCTTATGGATCACGGTCTAAGGTGGTATGCGATGCCTTGATTCTTGATGAAAAAAGCAGAAGCGATACGTATCCGACAAACAAAATATTTGAAGAAGATGTGATTTTGGAGCACGAGGCTGTTGTCAGTCGAGTAAGTGAAGAACAACTGTTGTATTTAATGAGCAGAGGTTTACCGGAACATGAAGCGGAAGCAATGGTAGTGAACGGCTTTTTGGAACCGGTGATGAAGGAGGTGCCGATGGAGTATGCCGTGGAAATGAATAGATTAGTAGGTTTAGAAATGGAAGGGAGTGTTGGTTAAAATAAATGGAAAACTTAAGGATTACCAAACCAGGAAAACACGAAATAAAACTTTCTTTAAATAAAGAGGGGGAAAATTTGGAGTGGTTGGGGATAATCGATGCCAGGGAGTCCGGGGAGTATGAATTAAATCTGGTGATTTCCCATATAGCTCCGAATACTTTTGGAAGAGTAGTAATAAAGGGGGTGGCGGAAAATGGGGCAAGGATAGCAGTTAAGGGACTGGTAAAAATAGAGAAACAGGCACAAAATACAGACAGTTTTTTGGCAATGAAAATATTGCTTTTGGATAAAAAGTCCGGTGCGACCGCAGAGCCGGAACTGGAGATTGAGGCCAACAGGGTAAAAGCCAGTCACTCGGCAAGTGTGGGTAAGATTGATGACGAGCAGCTGTTTTACTTAAGATCCAGAGGAATTGAAGAGACAAAGGCTAAAAATATTATTGTTAATGGTTTTATTAATTTCGATTAAAATAAAGTATGTTTGACGTAAACAAAATCAGAGAAGACTTTCCTATCTTAAAGCGAAAAGTCCATGGCCATAATTTGGTCTATTTTGATTCGGGGGCAACCAGCCAGAAACCAGAAGCGGTAATTGAAGCCATAAATAAATATTATCGTGAGACAAATGCCAATATTCACAGGGGAGTGTATGAAATGTCTGTCGAGTCGACGCGATTGGTTGATGAGACGAGGACCAACGTGGCGGAGTTTATTGGGGCAAGATCAGAAGAAATAATTTTTACCAGAAATGCGACAGAAAGTATTAATTTGGTGGCCTACAGTTGGGGAGAAGAAAATGTCCATGAAGGTGATGCGGTGGTCATCACCAAGCTGGAGCATCACTCAAATATGATTCCTTGGCAGGAACTGTGCAGAAAAAAAGGTGCGCAGCTTCGGGTAGTGGACGTAAACGAAAAGGGGCAGTTGGAAAAAACTAAGAAAATAGAAACGGTGGAGGAAAATGGACTTAAAGTAGTTATCGGCGGATGGAGTAATCTGTTGGACAAAAAAGTTAAACTGGTGGCGTTTACCGGACAGTCGAATGTTTTGGGAACGGAAACACCAGTTGAGGAAATTGTGAAAATGGTGAAGAGAAAGTTGCCAGCAGTGTTGATTTTAGTTGATGGAGCACAAATGGTGCCACACATGAAAGTAGATGTTTCGAAGTTGGGAATAGATTTCTTGGTTTTTTCCGGACACAAGATGCTTGGCCCGACAGGGGTAGGGGTGCTTTGGGGGAAGAAGGAGATTTTAAGTGGAATGAAACCGTTTCTTTTTGGTGGAGACATGATTGGGGAAGTAAAACTAACAGGGGCTACCTGGGCTGAATTACCGGCTAAGTTTGAAGCCGGGACGCCGGATATTGCCGGAATTGTAGGACTGGGTGCGGCAGTGAAGTATTTGAAATCCGTTGGAATGGAAAATATTCATAGTCATGAAAAAGAAATCTTGAAATATGCTTTGGAAAAGATGAGGGGTCTGGAGAAAGAGGGGTTGGTGATACTTTATGGACCAGAGGCAGAAACTCGCGGAGGAGCGATTCCCTTTAATGTTGTGGGAGTGCATGCTCATGACACGGCTCAGATATTAGATAGTTTTGGTATTGCGGTGCGTTCGGGACAACATTGTGCCGCTCCTCTAGTGACTAGCTTTGGAGTGACGGCGATGGTAAGAGCAACCTTCTATCTTTATAACACCAAAGAAGAAATTGATTACATGATTGACAAAATTAGAGAAGTGCCAAAAGTATTTGCATAAATGTCAGAGTATCGAGAAATAATTATTGATCACTATAAGAACCCGAGAAATATGGGAGAGTTAGCGGGAGCCGATAAAATAGTGGATGAAGCAAACGCTTCTTGTGGAGACTTGATTAAAATATATGTGAAACTCGCGAAGGGAAAGATTGTAGATATGAAATGGCAAGGGATAGGGTGCGCGATCTCAACAGCAGGAGCCTCGATGCTTTCCGAGAAAGTAGTGGACATGAGTAAAACAGATCTGGAAAAGTTTGGAGAAGAGGGTGTGGTTTCGATGCTGGGTGGAGAGATAATGCCCGGTAGAATGAAGTGTGCTACACTGGCATTTCGGGGATTATTAAAAGTATTTGAATAAATGACTAACGATTGGAAATTAATACTAAAAATAATATTAGGGAGTGCCGCTTTGATGATGGTGGTAATCTTTGGACTGTCGAAAATGAGTGGTACGGGAACGAACCTCACGACAGATCAGAGTATATTGTTGGATGGAGCAAAACTAGTTAAAGAGAATGGAGAAACAGTAGTGACGGTGGTCAATTTTTCCGACATGGAGTGTCCGGCATGTAAAAGAGCACATAGTTTAATCGGGGGTTTATACAGTGATAATATACCAGGGGTGAAAATAGTATTTAGGCATTTTCCACTAGGAATTCACAAAAATTCAATAATTACGGCCAGAGCGGTAGAAGCAGCTCGAGTAATGGGTAAGGGTTTTGAGATGATAGATTTACTTTTTGACACACAGGAAGAATGGACGGGTGAGTCAAAGATTGAAGATATGTTGGTGGAGTATGCCAAGAGCTTGGGTCTGGACGAAAAAATATTTAAAGAAAAACTTAACTCGGTTGAAGTAGCTGAGGTAGTGCAACAGGATGTCAACTTGGGTAACAGTTTAAGGCTTTCGGGAACACCGACTATCTACGTAAATGGGGAACAGATGGCGGTGGATTTTGTGATGGATAAGGTTACGGAATTACTTAAAAAGAACAATGGGAATTAATATTCCATTACTTACAGCAGCCGCTTTAACCAACGGATTAAATCCCTGTGGAATCGGAATGATGATTACCTTTTTGGGTTATCTCATCGTATTTGGAGGAAGAGGAAAGGACAAAAACTGGATAATAAAGACAGGGGTGGTATACATTTTGGCTGTTTTTGTGACTTATCTTCTGACCGGGTTGTTGTTTTATGGTGTGGCGTTTTATATCCAACGTTGGTGGTTAGCAAGCGTATTCAAATATATTGTGGGAGGAGCTTTGGCGATTACCGGACTGATTCAGCTTAAAGATGTATTTTTCCCCGATATGCCAATTCACTTACGGATGAGTATGAAGGGTTTTGAAAAAGTAACTAAATTGATGTCTAAGGCCAGTTTTGGAGTGACTGCCTTGATTGGTTTTTTAACAACGGTGTTTTCAACTCCCTGTATGCTTCCTCTTTATATTGGAACAACGGCGGTAATTGCTAGGTCAGGGTTGGGTATGGCAAAAGTGTTGGGATTTTTCCTTTATTACAATTTGATTTTTATCTTGCCACTAATTGTTATTTTGCTGGTGATGGCAGGAGGAAAACAAATTGTGAACATGAAAGAATGGGAACATAAAAATACCAAATGGATGAGATTTATTTTGGGAGTAGCCTTGATTTTAGTGGGAGTTTGGATTGGAGTTAAATAAGGATTATTATTGAAATATGAACGCAAAGAAGATGCCAGGAAGGGTAGTTTATAAAACTAATTTGGCAGGTGATACCTGGGTACTGGGAATTGAACTTGAAGAAAAAGCAGATTTTATTCCGGGACAGTTTGTAAGTTTGAAAGTAAACGAGGAAGGTTTACGAAGGTCATACTCAGTAGCTAGTTTGCCAAATAAGAAGAATATTGAACTCGTGGTGGATGTGGCACCGATGGGGGTGGGGTCAAAATATGTTTTAGGGCTTAAGGTGGGCGACTTGGTGGAAGTGTTAGGATTTTTGGGTAAGTTTGTAGTAAGTGATGACACGTTGCTAACACAGAAAAAATTATTGTTTGTAGGAACAGGAGCTGGAGCGGCCCCCTTGAAACCAATGATTGAGGATTTGTTGATAAACAAGGGTTTTCGAGGACAGATACATTTAGTCTGGGGAATGAGATTCGAAAAAGATCTTTATTGGTTGGCAGAACTGGATAAACTACAAAGAGAGTATGATAATTTTCATTTGGACATTGCCCTGTCTCATCCGGGAGAAAAATGGCCCGGAGTGCAGGGGCATGTGGGTGACGTAACGGACAAAATAAAGATTGAAGGAAAGAAAACGAGTGCCTTTTTATGTGGAAACCCAGAGATGGTAGTGGAGATGAAGAAAAAGTTAATTGACATGGGTGTGCCCGAGGAACAGATTTTTTATGAACGATTCGCGTGATAAACTGATGATAATGAACGATGAACCGGTGATGACCAAATTCAAGGTGATGATTGACAAGAATAAGTGTATCGGTGCCCGGTCCTGTGTAAATTTAGCCGGTTTGACTTTTAGAATGGGAAGCGACGGCAAAGCAGAGTTAATTGATCAAGATGGAAATAGTGACGAGGAAAAGATACTTGCCGCTCAAGCTTGTCCAAACATGGCGATAAAAGTTATTAATACGGCAACCGGAGAAACGGTGTGGCCGGAAACAAGATTGGAGGTGAAAATATGAGAAGTAAAGATAAATTGGCTGTTGGGAAAGCACTAATATATTTTTCAATAGTGAGCGTGATTTTGGCTTTTATTGGAGCTCTGGGAACCGATTTGTGGCTTGCCAGTACTCAATGGATGTTGGTGGGTTTGACGGCGGCAATCTGGGGAGTGTTTGTCTTAATTGAGGCGGAGTTTAGAATGAAAAAATGAAAATGATCGAGGACAAAATCAGAGAGGCATTAAAGAGCGTAATTGATCCGGAGCTTGGGGTTTCGATTGTGGATTTGGGTCTTATCTATGATGTCCGATACGAAGGAGGTGTCGCAGAGATAGAAATGACCTTAACTTCTCCGGGATGTCCTCTGGCACCGGTAATAGACAAAAAAATTAAGGACGCCTTGAAGGGGGTGCCTGAAGTAAAAGAATTAACGGTAGAACTGGTGTGGGATCCACCCTGGAGTAAGGATTTAATGAGTGATGAACTAAAGGCCGAGTTTGGATTTTGATATATTGTATATATGCACGTAATACTTGGTTCCGATCATGGGGGTTTTCAATTGAAGGAAAAAATTAAGAGTTGGCTCTTAAATGAAGGACATGAAGTGGTTGATGTAGGGGCAACTTCTTTGACCCCGGATGATGATTATGTGGACTATGCTAAGGCGGCAGTTAAAGAAGCGGTTTCAAAGGAAGACAGAATAGTTTTATTTTGCAGAAATGGATTTGGAATGATGATTGCGGCAAATAGATTTGTAGGAGTGAGGTGCGGACTGGCTTTTGGAGAGGAAGCGGTGGTCAAAGGAAGAACAGATGACGATATCAATTGTTTATCCGTGCCGGCAGATTATGTGGATGAGGTTTTGGTTCAGAGAATGATCAAGATATTTTTGACGGAAAAATTCGCCGACGGAGAAAATTACAAAAGACGAGTTATGAAGCTAGATAACTTACTTTGATGAATAAAATAGTGCCAACAATTTTGGCTAAGGATATAAGTAAATTTGAGGAGGATTTAGGAAAGGTGGAAGGTTTTGCCGATAGAGTACAGATGGACATCATTGACGGAAAATTTGTCCCTGTGGAGACGGTAATGCCCGAGGTTTTATTGAGTATAGAAACGATGGCTGAGGTAGAGGCACATTTGATGGTAGTTGAGCCAAGAGAATGGGTGGAAAGATGTGTGGCTGCCGGAGTAACGACGGTGTATGGACAGGTGGAAAAAATGACAGATAAACTGGACTTTATTACAAAAGCTGAAGAAGCGGGAATGAAAACTGGATTAGCTTTTGATTTAGATACACCACTGACAGGACTCGATGAGTGGGTGAACTTGGTGGATTCGATTTTGTTATTAAGTGTGAAGGCTGGAGCTCAAGGACAAGAATTTAACGATGCAGTATTGGAAAAAATAAAAAAAGTGAGGAAATTATCACCTTCAGTGACGATAATAATTGATGGTGGCTTGAATGAAGAAACGATAAAGAAATGCTTGGAGGCAGGAGGAGAAAAAATGGAGTTTGCGGTGGGGAGTGAGATTCTTACAGCCGATAATCCAGTTGAGGTTTATCGAAGGTTAGAAAACATAGGGTAACATTAAATATGGCATTTAAAAATATAAAAGCAATTACAGTTTTCGGTTTTGCAGGTTGTCCGCCGGAAAGTCCTCTTTATAAGGAGGTTTTAGATGTGACGCGGCTATTAGCACAGAATGGGTTGGAGATTGTAAATGGAGGGGGTCCTGGAGTGATGAGAGCGGCGACTGAGGGAGCACATGAGGGTGGGGGTACCGCGACGGTAGCGACATTTTATCCGAAATTTATTGAAAATTTTGAAGGAAAGGATAAAGAGAATAGGGCAGACAGGGAAGTGATCATGAATAACTATGTAGACAGAACGATGAAACTTCTGGAACTGGGAAATGCTTATGTAATTTTTAACGGAGGGACGGGAACCTTGTCGGAGTTTGGAATGGCTTGGGGTTTGGCTTATCTTTATTTTGGACATCACAAACCTTTGATTTTATATGGCGATTTTTGGTTTCCGATTGTAGAGTCTTTGGTGAAAAACATGTTGATAGGGGCAAGGCCGGGAGCTCTTCGGGTTTATAGAATTGCGACAACTCCAGAAATGGTGCTGAAGTATTTGGAAGAGTTTGATGAAGTTTTGGATAATCATAAGCAAACTGAAATACCGGTAGTAGATGATGGAAGTGGAGAGAAGGCGTTTATTGATTAACTTCATGTTTCTTTCGACCGTAAGTATGTAGTGCGACAATGGTTTAGAATGAATGTATGGTAGATTTGGTGGATAAAGCGAGAGAAATTCGAGTGGAGGTAATTAAGATGTTAACACTGGCCGAGTCGGGTCATACGGCAGGTCCTTTGGGTACAGCCGATCTTTTTGCAGCATTGTATTTTGGAGGACTAATAAATTTCAAGATAGATGAACCATACTGGGATGATCGAGACAGGGTTGTTTTATCATGCGGACATTACTGCCCCGTGCAGTACGCGGCTCTTGCTTTGGCCGGATTTTTTCCCGTAGAGGAGTTAAAAACACTAAGAAAATTGGGGACAAGATTACAAGGGCATCCGGTAAGACAAATTGATTTTCCTGGGAGTAACTATAAACAGCTACCGGGAATTGAAAATACAGGTGGTCCTTTGGGTCAGGGAGTGAGTGTGGCCGTAGGGATGGCGCTAGCCGGGAAAATGGACAAGAAGAAGTGGAAAGTAATATGCATTGACAGTGATGCCGAACAACAGGAGGGACAAACATGGGAAGCATACCAAACAGCAGCTAAGTATGGTCTGGGAAACTTGACCTTTGTGATTGACAGAAATGAGATACAAATTAGCGGAAACTTAGGAGAAGTGATGCCGATTGAACCCCTAAGGGATAAGCTGACGGCTTTTGGTTTGCGGGTGTTTGAGATTAACGGAAATAATCACGAGGAAATAATGGCTGTTTTTGAACAAGGGAAATTGTTTCCCGACCAGCCAAAGGCGGTTATTATGAAGACGGTTGCCGGTAAAGGAGTAGGTTTCATGGAGGGCGATTTTCGTTGGCACGGAAAAGCACCAACGAGTGAAGAAGCGGAAAAAGCTTTATGGGAATTAAAATAAAATGAACTTAGTAAGCGACATAATTAACGTAGAGAGAAAAGCCACCAGAGAAGGTTTTGGAGAAGCGATGGTCTTGTTGGGAAGGAGTGATAAAAATGTAGTAGTAGTGACGGCGGATTTGGGAGAAAGTATGAGGGTAGACGAGTTCGAAAAACAGTACCCTGAGAGGTTTGTGCAGGTGGGAGTAGCGGAACAAAATATGATGGGGATATCGGCAGGATTAGCTCTTTCGGGAAAAATTCCCTTTGCTGTTTCGTATGCCGTTTTTAATCCGGGGAGAAACTGGGATCAGATGCGAGTGTCTGTTTGTTATACCAATGCTAATGTAAAAATTGTGGGAGGACATACCGGAATTTCAGTTGGACCGGATGGGGCAACCCATCAGGCTTTGGAAGATATTGCCATGACGCGAGCTTTGCCGAATTTGATGGTAGTAGCGCCAGCAGACTTTGAACAAGCTAAGAAGGCAACCATGGCGATTGCTAAACACAAAGGGCCAGTATATCTGAGACTTACCAGACCAAAGACGGCGATGTTTACAACATCAACGACGCCATTTGAGTTAGGGAAAGCACAAGTATTGAGAGTCGGTAAAGATGTAACGATTTTTGCTTGCGGAGGTTTGGTATATGAAGCTTTGCTGGCAGCAGAAGAGCTGAAGGGTGAAGTTGAGGTAGAAGTTATCAATATACATACAATTAAACCGTTGGATGAGGAAACAGTTGTACGGAGTGCAAAGAAAACGGGGAAAATAATCACCTTGGAAGATCATCAGATAAATGGGGGATTGGGTGGGGCAGTGGCTGAGGTTTTGGGGGAAAAGTGGCCTACAAAAATGGTAAGAATGGGGATGAGAGACAGCTTTGGAGAAAGTGGAGAGCCAGAAGAATTGTTGGCTAAATATGGACTGGATAAAGATGGAGTTATTAAAGTAATAAGAAAAATAATATGATTGATACTTCAAGAATCGAGATTAAAGGTAAGGTAATGCTTTTGGCCTATGACCAGGGGATGGAACATGGTCCGGTAGATTTTAACGAAAAATCGGTTGACCCCAATTACATTATGAAGATCGCCCAAAATGGCGATTTTAGCGGAGTAGTATTTCAAGAGGGGGTTGCGGCAAAGTATTATAAAAAAGAATCGGGAGTACCACTTATCGTAAAACTTAATGGAAAAACATCATTTCAGGGAGAAGAACCTTTGTCTTTACAACTTTGTACCGTTAAAAAAGCGGCCGAGATGGGAGCAATCGGAGTTGGTTATACCATCTACGTAGGAAGTCAGTTTGAAGAACAAATGATGGTGGAGTTTTCCCGGATCGAGGATGAAGCACACGAACGAGGAATGATTGTAATTGCGTGGATGTATCCTAGAGGCAGAAAAGTGGCTGGCAGGGAAAATGATCGAGATGTGGTGGCTTACGGGGCACGTTTGGCACTAGAGATGAATGCAGATTTTGTAAAAATTCCTTATACAGGAGATCCGGAAAGTTTTGCTTGGGCGGTGAGGGCAGCCGGGAAAACGGGAGTGTTGGCACAAGGGGGAAAGAAAGTAGATTGGGAAAATTTAGAAGAGGAGGTTAGGGGGGTGATGCAGGCCGGGGCAGCCGGAATTGCTATCGGCAGAAACGTGTGGCAGGATGAGAATCCTAACGAAGTGTCGAAGAAGTTAGCGGAGATAGTATATAAAGATTAATCCAATTTAAGAATTTTCCCGAATTTCTTTTTGAAGTCTAGGCGAAGACCACCATTTTTTAGTTTTTTGATAACTAAAATAAGACTAAGACCAGCAACAATGGAAAAAGAAAGAAGCATGGGGAGAAGCAGTTGGTACTCGGTAAAGCCGATGTCAAATTTTTGGATGATATAGAGAAGTAAAGAAAAACCTATCCAGGCGACACCAAAGAAAAGTTTTAGATCACTCCATCTACCACGATAGATGTTTGATGATGCTCGAGTGTAGTAATAAATAAAGATAGCAAAACTGAGTCCAAGGATAATTCCACGAAAGATTCCCCAACCGAGATTGGTCATTCCATCGTTGGGCACATGATTTATTTCCAGTAGCGTTATACCGAGTGAAGAAATGACAATGCCGCTATAGATTAGATTGTGAGAAAAATTTAAGTGAAAAAATTTGTTTATTTGAGCTAGTTCACTATTTTTATCCTTGAGATATCCAGAGAACATTTTGGTAACGGCGTGTATAGCTATACCACCATAGGAAAACATCATAGATAGCAAAATTATGTTGACCAGAAAACCGTCGGGAAAGAATGAGGTATCACTTCTGGGAAGGCGAACCATCGACTGTAAGTAGGAAAAGATCATAGGGAAGACAAGTCCCGGAATAAGGATGAGAAAGATGATTTGTTGAATGGAGAGATGCCAAATTTTTTTGATATGCAATGCCTGAATTCGGTAGACGAATATCAAAACAAAACACAATACCCCAATAACGGTGATAAAGGATGAACTTTGCATAGGCTAGTCGAATTATAACAAAAGGGTAATTGGTTTTTAGTTTAGAATAAAGATATGAAGAAAGTAGTGGTTATTGGCGCAGCGGTGATTGATGTGCTTTTGAAATCAAAAAGTTTGCGAGTTTTAAAGAGTCATCAGGTTGAAGGCGGGGTGGCGATGTGTGAAGTGATGGGTGGAAAAATTGAGGCAGAAAATGGGATTCTGGTGAGTGGCGGTGGAGGAACAAACGTAGCAGTTGGTTTACATCGACTGGGTGAAGCCGTAAAAATGATAAGCAGGGTTGGAGATGATGAGTTGGGTGAAATATTGGTGAAAGAATTGGTGAAAGAAAATGTGGATTTATCTTTCTTACAAAGAACTAAGGGAAAGACGGGTATTTCGGCAGTGCTGGTGGCGACGGACGGGAGAAGATCAATTGTGACGTATCGCGGGGAAAGCGGTGAGATTGAGAGAAACGAAATTGATTGGGAAGAAATTAAAAAAGCCGACTGGATTCAGATATCCAGCTTGGGGGGAGAAGTGGAGTTACTGGAGGATTTGGTGAATTTTGCCGTGGAGCATGGGATCAAAGTTGGAGTTAATCCCGGAAAAAAAGAATTGGGGCAAAAGGAAAGAATGCTACGCCTTTTGCCAAAAATTGATTTGTTTAATGTAAATCGAATGGAAGCAGCGGAGTTTTGGGGTGGTAATTTTGAAGAGGAAGAGGTTTTGGTGGGCAAGTTTGTGAAGGCAGGAACACGACTGTTGATGATTACCGACGGTGATAGAGGGGCGGGGGTGTGGAAGGGGGGAAAGTGGATAAAGATGGAGGCGTATCCTAATAAATCAATTGACGATACGGGGGCCGGGGATGCCTTTGTTTCTGGAGTAGTAGCAGGTCTATTACAAGGAAGAACTGCTGAAGAGGTGCTAAAAATGGGACTAGCTAACGGCGGTTCAGTGGTGACTAGGCTGGGAGCTAAAGATGGATTACTGTATAAAAAGGAGATGGAAAAATGGATGAAAAGAAAGTTGAAAACGGTGGAGGAAACCTTGGGTGTGCTTTAATTAAGATATGGACAAAAAGAAAATATTTGTAACTCATGTTTTTTTAGATAAGTACCTCAAGGAATTAAAAGAGAAATATGAAGTGGTGGTGTGGCAAAAGAAAGATATTAGTAGAGAAGATTTGCTTAGGGGTGTAAAAGGTGCGGCAGGAATTATTTCTTTACTGACTGAGAAGATCGATGTAGAAGTAATGGAAGCGGCCGGGCCGTCGCTTAAAGTGGTCAGTAATTATGCGGTAGGTTTTGACAATATTGATGTGGCCGAGGCAACAAAGAGAGGAATTTGTGTAACAAATACGCCTGGTGTACTGACAGAGGCGGTGGCAGAGGAAGTGATTGCGCTGATACTAGCTTTGTTTAGAAGAATTGTTGAAGGAGATAGATTTATTAGAGCCGGGAAATATAAGGGATGGGAACCGGATTTACTTTTAGGAACAGGATTGAAGGATAAGATTATGGGTATTGTAGGCCTGGGACGAATTGGGCGATGGACGGCCAGGATGGCCGGGGCTTTGGGAATGAAAGTAATTTACTTCAATCGGCATCGAGACGAAGAATTCGAGGAAGAGTACTCGGTGGTTTATCACACTTTAGATCAACTGTTGGAATTGGCTGATGTGGTAAGTTTGTCGGTGCCCCTAACTGAGGAGACAAGACATATGATCGGAGAGCGGGAACTAAAATTAATGAAACCGACGGCTTTGCTAATAAATACTGCTCGAGGGGCGGTAGTGGATGAAAAAGCGTTAATAATTGCTTTAAAAGAAAGGTGGATCGCCGGTGCGGGACTGGACGTTTTTGAGGACGAGTCGAAAATTCCGAACGAATTCTACGATTTACCCAATACGGTATTGACGCCTCATACAGCATCAGCGACGGTGGAAGCCCGTTTGGCGATGGCTAGAATTGTGACCGACAATATGAATGATACTTTAGAAGGTAGACAACCCAAGTGTCTGATTAATACTGATGTTTGGAAAGTAAATGAAAAAAACTGAAGAGCTGGATATGGATATTGAGATTCCCAGTGAGGATGACGAAAATGTGGGAGATGGTGTGCCTAAAAGAAAAAAAAGAAAGAAATCTAAAGAGGAAAGAGCTGCCGAGAGGAAGGTGGTATTTTGGACACTGATAATTATTTTGGCGATTACAGTGGGTTTTTGGTTAGTACCCCGAATTGGTAGCATCCTAAGAGGAGAACCAATGATTATTGAAACGGAGAACAAGAACCAAACGAAGCCGATACCGGAAAAATCGAAAAGTAAAAATTACGTGGAGATTACTCTTTAGTAATTTTAGAGGATTTGAGGGGAGGGGGTGATTGATGATGAAGGAGTGGGGTTTAAGATTTCTTTTATTTTGGCTGGGTCGCAGGATGTTTTTGGCTCGGTACCTTTTTTATAATATTCATATTTAACAGGACAACCTTCACAAGAAAGTGTGCCAGTAAGGGTGCAGATGGGGACTTTTACGATCCCAATTGGGGTAGTAGTGTCTACTTGGGTTGTCTGGGGAGTGGATTCGAGGATAGTGTTGAAAATTTTTGCCCAGATAGGTGAGGCTCCTGTGATACCAGAAGCAATACGAGACATAGGAGTATTGTCGTTGTTACCAACCCAGGTGGAGACGAGATAATCATGAGTATAACCAAAAGTCCAGTTATCGCGAAGGTCGTTGCTGGTTCCGGTTTTGACGGCAACCTTGGTTTTTTTAATGTTGATGATCGAGTTTGCTCCGAAAGCTGGAGCTCGAGCACTGTTATCGGAGAGAATGTCGGAGATAAGATAAGCAGTGGAAGGGGAAATCGATTGATGGGGAGAACAGTTATTGCCTTTGGCAAGGGCGGAAACGTTTTCCACAACAGCCTCCGTTTTTTGAGGACAGGTAGAGAGATAAAATTTTTCACCATTAGCCCGTTCAATTTTTATGATGGAGTTTAGGGGTGTAGTTACTCCGGAGTTTGCAAAAGTTGAGTAGGCTGTAGCCAGGTCGACCATTCTAATTTCCAGACTACCAAGGGCTATGGAAAGTCCAAATCTGCTGGGATCGTCCCAGGAAGTGATACCCATTTTTTGGGCTAATTGAACCAAGTTTTGGATGCCATTTTTGGAGAGAAGAATAACCGAGGGAATGTTGTAGGAACTACCAAGGGCTTGCCTGAGAGTTACAAATCCATGAAACTTGCCATCGTAGTTTTTGGGGACCCATGGTTCTTGTCCAGGAAGATTGAAAGAGATGGGCTTGTCTTCGATAACGTTTCCAGGACCATAACCATTTTCAAAGGCGAGAGCGTAGTTAAGTGGTTTAATCGAGCTCCCAGGTTGACGTAGGGCTAAAGTCAGGTTGACTTGTCCATCTTCATTAAGGTTGAAGTAGTCTTTGGAACCGACCATGACCAGAATTTCTCCAGTTTTGGGATTAGTGACCAGCGCGGCACCGTTAGTGACTTGATAATTTTTTAAGCTACCGATTTCGGAAGTTACAATTTGCTGGACTTTTTCTTGAAGACCTAGATCTAGAGTGGTGGTGACGATAAGACCTCCTTGATTAACAACATTTTCACCCAACTCTTTGGTAAGGAGATCTTTGATATACATTACAAAGTGGGGAGCATTAATCTCGATTTTGGCAGAGTTAAAAATAAGTTTTTGGCTAATGGCTTTTTGATAATCCGCATTGTTAATCATGTTCAGCTTAAGCATTTGATTGAGAACAAACTTTTGTCTTTGCTTGGCTAACTCCGGTTGATCGCTGAAAGGGGAGTATTTACTAGGAGCTTGAGGAAGACCGGCTAGGAAAGCGGCTTGCGAAAGATCTAGATTCTTGGCATCAATATTGAAGTACTGCCTAGAGGCCTCTTGAATACCATAAGCCGGTCCACCAAAGCCGACTTGGTTGAGATACATTTCAAAAATTTTATCTTTGTTGTAGGTGTACTCGACCTCGACCGAGAGAATGAGCTCTTTGATTTTTCTGGTAAGAGTTTTTTCGTTGTTGAGGAGAGTGTTTTTAACCAATTGCTGGGTAATGGTGGAACCCCCCTCAGTTTTGTTGTCGGTAATGTTTTTGTATAGTGCGCGGAATGTACCAGAGATAGAAAAACCCTTGTGGTGATAGAAGTCTTTGTCTTCGGCGGCAAGAAAAGCGTTTTTTACGTGAGGAGGTAGTGAGTCAAGAGTGACCAAAGTGCGATTTTCGTCTTTGTAAATTTTATAAAGAAGTTTGCCGTTTCTGTCTAAGATCTGGGTGGTGAGCTTTGAAGGATAGTCTGTCAGTGTCTTTGGACTAGGGAGTCCATAGAAGAATTCAATATAAATGAAACAAACTAGTGAGATAACTCCAATTGAAAAGAAAAGATATGAACGAAGGGATTTTAAATCAATTTTTGGTTGAGGATAAACAGCTTTGGGAAAACGAGAAAGAACAATTTTTGGGAAAATTATTTTGGGAAATGAGATGTGGGGAAAATAGATTTTTGGAAAGGAAATTTTTGGAAAAGTGAGTTGGGGAAGAGGAGTAGAGAATAGTCTGGAAAAGAAGATAAAGACGTATCCAAAGATTAAAACCACCCAGAGAACAATTTTAAAGACAGGAGTACCAAGGTATGAGAAAAAATTCTTTGATTGAATAAAGTGTCTTTTTTGAGCCATGTGAAAGGCGGATTGTTCAAAGGGCGGGTCTTACAAACTAAGTATATTTTAGAACGAAAAAAGGGAAAAGACTAGGGGAGGAAAAGAGAGTTTATGGGTTCCCATAAATCTTGTGAAGGACCTTCGTAACCGAGTGCCCAGATGGCAATACCACCGAGATTGGCAGACTCGACAAATTTGATTTTTTGTTCCAAAGATTGGGCATTTTCAAAATGAATTTGATATATTTTTTCATCTTCTTCATAGGAAAGGTAGGGGCTGAGAGTTAGATTTGACCATTGAGCTGAGATGGAAGAAATTTTGACGTCTTGAAAGAGAGATTGAATGCGTTGATAGGTAGCAAGAGCACCTGTGCCAGGGTAGGTGTTGGCCAGAAAATCGGTAGAAGCAGTCTGCCATTCATAGCCATAGAAGGGTACTCCGAGGATAATTTTATTTGAGGGAATAAGTTTACTTATTTGAGAAATATGAGAAAGAATATCTTCTTCAAGACAGTCTTTCTCATCGGAAAAAGTACCGGTGCATTTGCCTCTTATTGGGGCGATTGGCCCAGCCTGAGTCGACGATTTTCGATAATAGTCATAGGCCATGACAATAAATTTGTCGGTTACAGGTTCGAGTTGTTTGAGGTCCCAAAGACGGGGCTTTTCGGCGGCACTGGCAAAGATATCGATATCAATTTGACAATGACTTTTATATGAAACACAGACAAAGCGAAGGTTGGTAATGAAGTCAACAAAATTATCTCTTAAAACTTTATTGCCGACGTTGACATATTCAAAGTCAATGTTGATGTCATCAAAACCGAAGTCCTTGTAAATGTTCATGATGGAAGTAATAGCTGCCCTTTTGTTTTCCGGAGAGTTAAGAATAGACTCAATAGTTTCCGGTTGCATGGCGGTAATGACAATAACGGTTTTTTGACCAAGAAGTTTTGATTGGTAGAGAAGTTTATTAGTATCCTTGGATTTAAGCTTGTTCCAGCCAGGTTCAGACTCAACGAGATTAACCTTTTTATTAGTAGAGCCATCCTCTTTGAGGTCAATGGCAAAATAGGCAAAGTGAGTGAGAGAGTTGATTTTTAGTTGCTCGGCATACTTTAAATTCCAGTAAGGAAAAAATCCATAGATAACTTTGTTGGATCTTATGGCGGGAGAGTTTCCAATGAGGCTATCGATGAGAGCAATTGGACTAACAAGAGGGAGAGTGCTTCGCCAGATGGCGTAGGCGGTGATTGAGGATAAGGCCAACCCGAGTAAAAGGAAAAAGATTTTTATTTTACGGAGCATTGGTGGGAACAATATTTAGAAAATTGGCAGGGGTAATGTTTTTGTATTGAAACTTTGAGTAATCAATAATGGTCTGTGGCCAAGAGATTTTCCCCTTGTCATCTACAGGATAAGCACAATCCAGACAGAAATTTTGAGTGAAGGGGTCGGAGACGACGGTGTGTTCTTCAAGGTCACGGTCAACGGTTTCGTCTCCAGGAAGAATTGGCTGCTTATCCGAACGGCGAACCCAGACCTGCATTTTTGTAGGATAAGCAGACTGTCCTAGGGGGAGGATGTTGTCGATAAAGAATTCGTTGTGTGATTCACATTGATTTTCTTGTTGAGCAAGAAGACCGGTGAGATTACAAACCTGGAAATTGGTGACCAGTTCTGGTTTGATTAATGGTTTATCCTTAACGTCTTTGAGGAGTCTTCTCATAATTTTGTTCCAGATGGGAGAAGCACCAGTGACACCAGAAGCAACATAACTCATGGAAGAGTTATCGTTGTTGCCGACCCAGGTGACCGCTAAGTAGTCAGGAGTGTAACCAATAGTCCAGTTATCTTTAAGGTCATTGGTAGTCCCTGTTTTAACGGAAACGGTATGACCGGGAATAACTAACTGACTGGTAGAACCGAAGGCAGCACTACGAGCACCGTTGTCGGCGAGGATGTCAGAGATGATGAAAGTTACTTCTTGGGGGAGAGTAACACGAGGATCTGTAGATAATAGATCAGTTTTAGGTTGAGACTGATTTTGCCAAAAGTCGGTCCAGTTTTCGGGCATCACTGAAACAGCATTGGAAATTTTTTCGACGTCAACTTGTTCCAATACTTTGCCGGTATAGTCCTCTACTTTAATAACCGAGATGAGGGGAACCGTCACACCGGAGTTGGCAAAAGTGCCAAAGGCTTTGGCCATATCGAGCATGGTGACCTCTCCGCCACCCAAAGTGAGAGAAAGACCATAGTTTTTAGGATCGGTCCAGGTGGAGATACCCATGGCGGAAGCCGTGGCGATGAAAGGTTCGATACCGTTAAGGGCAAGTTGTTTGACGGCTGGGATATTGTAGGAGTTGGCGAGGGATTGTCGCATAGAAACAGGACCTCGGAAGGAATTATCGTAGTTTTTGGGGCAGTACTGCTTTTGACCGGTGACGCCAAAACAGGTAGGAATATCGAGATAGGTGGTGCTGGCTGGCCAACCCCGGAGAAGGCCGGTGGCATAGTTTATGGGTTTTATTGAACTTCCAGGTTGACGGAGAGCTTTGGTGATGTTTACCTGACCATCGATTTCGTCATCGAAGTAGTCTTTGGAACCGATAAGAGCAATGATTTCGCCGGTATTGGGTTTGGTCACAACGGCGGCGCCGTTACTAATTTTGAGTCTAGCAATTTTTTTCATTTCGGCAGAAAGGGAGGCCTCGAAATATTGTTGGAGATCAAGGTCGAGAGTGGTGGTTACCCTTAGTCCTCCAAGGTTGACTTTATCCTCACCATATTTTTGAACCAGACTATCACGGACCATGAGAGAAAAGTGGGGAGCGTTGATGGTGATGTTCTTTTTGAGAAAGTTGAGTTTTTCGGCTTTGGCAGCGTCGGCTTGTTCTTTGGTAATGTATTTGTCTTCAACCATGCGACGAAGAACATCTTGTTGACGGGCAATTGCCAGTTCGGGGTTGGCACCGAAAGGGGAGTAACGAGTGGGAGATTGTGGAAGACCAGCAAGAAGAGCTGACTCGGCGAGAGTAAGGTTCTTTGCTTCTTTACCAAAGTAAGTTTCGGAAGCGGTTTCAATGCCATAAACGGCTCCGCCATAAGGTGCATGGTTGAGATAGAGTTCGAGAATTTCGCTTTTGTTGTAGGTAATTTCGGTGGCAATGGCGAGAATGGCCTCTTTGATTTTGCGGGTGATGGTACGACTTGGGTCGGAGAGGAGGGTATTTTTGACCAGTTGTTGAGTTATAGTAGAACCTCCTTCGAGTCTTTTTCCCGTTAGAGTATTGAAGGTGGCACGAATAATAGCAACGGTGTCGAGCCCATGATGTTGATAGAAATTTTTATCTTCGATGGCGATGGTAGCTTGTTGGACAGTGAGAGGAATATTTTCTAAGGTGATAGGAGTACGTTTGAAATCTGAGTAAACTTCGTAGAGGATTTTACCGTTACGATCGAGAATCTGGGTGCTGATTGGAGCAGGAGTTTTGACTAATTTGGCTGGACTAGGAACGTCTTTGAAAAGAAAAACGAAACTAATTAAAAACAAACCGGCTAAGATTGAGGTAATGGAGATAATGCGAGAACGACGAGTTTTAATACATTTCTGGTAGCTTTTTTCGATGGTGCGTAAGAGCTGTTTTCTGGTAAGAGCCATAGGTAACATTATATATGCTATGGTACGATGAAAGAGTGAAACGACTGTGGTACTACTATATATATCTAGTTTTAGTGTGGGGTAGTTTTAGGTATTTCATACGATTGCCCGAGGTGGTAGAGGAGCTGTGGTTTAAACCAGTATTGTGGCTGGTACCTTTGTTTTGGTGGAACCTGGCATTGAGAGAAAAAATTGTGATGTTTGGAAGAAAGTGGGGGCAGTCATTGATTTTAGGGTTGATAGTTGGTGTGTTTTATTTTCTAATTTTGAAATTTAGAAACCTGGGAAGTTTCCAGATTGACTTTAACTTAGTGGGAATAGTGTTTGCGACGGCGGTTACCGAAGAGTTGACCTTTAGTGGATTTATAGCCGGGTATTTGGAAAAAATTCGTAGAGGCAAAGTGTTCAACTTGATTATTGTGGGTTTGATGACGGCAGTAATTCGTTTACCCATACTATTGTTTGTATATCAGACAACTGGGGGTGAGACCTTGGGTGTGTTACTTGTAGTGTTTGCGAGTGGAGTGATCAACTCTTGGGTAAGGGTAAGGTCTGGGAACGTGGCTGGGTCAATTTTGGCTCGTTTGGGAATGAATTTGGCGGCACTGGGATAATTTGAAGAAGATTTTGCGGAGATCGGCCTTAATGATATTTTGTGATGTATTAAGTGGTAGTTGCATTACTAGCGGTAGTGTTACATGATGATATTCCACGCTAAATATTGTGTTTAAATATGAACTGCCCTTATTGTACAAACGAAGAAACATCTGTCCTAGAAAGCCGGGGACTTCCCGGAGAGGATGGAATTCGTCGTAGGAGAGAGTGTAAAAAGTGTGGCAAGAGATTTACGACTCATGAACGGGTGGTGAATATTGATTTGAAAGTAATCAAAAAAAACGGCAAGGTGGAACAGTACGACAGAGAAAAGCTATTGAAGGGGATAAAAAAAGCTTGTTACAAGAGAAAGGTGGAGGAAGACGAGATTGAAAACTTGGTGGATGAGATTGAAACAAAACTTTTGAACAGAAAAACGGTAGAAATTAAGTCAAGTGACATTGGAAAGATGGTATTGTCGCGACTTCTCAAACTTGATGATTTGGCTTATATGAGATTTGCGAGTGTCTATCTGGACTTTGTCGACGCGAAAGAATTTCAAGAGTTTGTAGCCGGGTCTAAACGATTAACAATCAGTCATTAACAAATATGTCAGTATCTTCCACAATCTACCAAAATATTATGAACAATAAAGAGAAGGAGATGGTTTCCGAGACTTATGAGGATGTGATGGCCGAGGTGAATGAAAAAGTAGGTAAAAGACCTCCGATGCCCAAGGATCTTGCCCCTGGAGATTGGTCGGAGCAGGGCATTAAAGTTTTGAAAGAAAGGTACTTAGATAAGAATTCTGAAGGAGAAATCATTGAGACTCCGGATGAGTTGGTGTGGAGAGTAGCCTTTATCATTGCCAGTGCTGAGGCACGATTTGGAGCTTCGATCGAGGAAATTACTGAAACTGCCAAAAGCTTTTACAAATTGATGGGTAGTAGAAAGTTTCTACCGAATTCGCCAACGTTAATGAACGCCGGGAAAAATAATGGCCTACAGTATTCCGGCTGTTTTGTTCTCCCTGTGCCCGATTCTTTGGAGGGAATTTTTGACGCAATTAAGTATCAAGCAATTATTCATCAGTCCGGGGGAGGAACAGGTTTCTCTTTTAGTCGACTTCGTCAAAGGGGTTCGATGGTAAAAAGAAGTCGAGGGGTAGCCAGCGGACCGATCAGTTTTATGAGAGTGTTCAATGAGGCTACCCAGCAGATAAAACAAGGAGGAACTCGTCGAGGTGCTAATATGGGAATTTTGCGAGTGGATCACCCGGATGTTCGAGAGTTTATCACTTGCAAACTGGACGGAGGACTGGCTAACTTTAATATCTCCGTCGCGGCGACTGATAAGTTTATGAAGGCTTTGGCGAAGGGGGAGAAGTATGACCTCGTGGAACCACATTCGGGAGAGGTGATAGGACAGGAAGATGCAAGAGAGATATTCGATCTTATCTGTGACTGTGCATGGAGATCCGGGGACCCAGGAATGATTTTTATTGACAGAGTCAATGCTGGACCGGCAAATCCAGTTCCAAGTCTTGGGCCAGTGGAAAGTACCAACCCTTGTGGGGAACAACCTCTATACCCGTTCGACGCCTGTAATTTGGGAAGTATTTTCTTAAATTATTTTGTGAAAGAAGAAAAAGGAAAACAACAAGTTGATTGGGAGGAGTTGAAAAAAACAGCAGGTGAAGCAGTCAGATTTTTAGATGATGTCATCGAGATCAATCCATATCCATTGAAACAGGTTTGGGATACGGTGAGATCGATCAGAAGAGTTGGTTTGGGAATTGGTGGTTGGGCGGACATGCTTTATCTATTGGGTGTGCCATATAACTCGGAGGAGGCATTGAAGTTGGCGGAGAAAGTAATGAAGACGATCAATGACGCGGCTCATGAGTCAAGCCAAGAATTAGCAAAAGTGCGTGGGGCATTCCCATTATTTAAGGAAAGTATTTATAAAGATGGGGAACCGATGAGAAACGCAGCCATTACGACAATCGCACCAACGGGAACAATTGGTATTATTGCCAATACCAGCGGAGGTTGTGAGCCGGTATTTGCACTAGCTTATAAACACATGGTTAAAGATGAATCGCTTAACCGCGAGATGTTTTTCTCAGATCCAGCCTTTACCGAAGTAGCCAAAAGGGAAGGGTTTTGGAGTGAGGAGTTGATGTCACGAGTGGCTGAGACTGGCAGTGTACATGGAGTTGCCGAGGTACCGGAAGAATGGCAAAAAATTTTAGTGACTGCTCATGAAATATCGCCGGAGTGGCATGTACGAATGCAAGCAGCTTGGCAGAAGAATTTGGATAATGCAGTGAGTAAAACAATCAATCTTCCCAATGAGGCTGTGGTTGATGATGTTGCCAAAGCTTATTTGTCGGCTTATGAACTGGGATGTATGGGAATAACAATTTACCGTGATGGTTGTAAGGAGTGGCAGGTTCTTAATGTAGGAACAAAGAAAGAAGAAAAGAAAGTGGAGGGGGTGATAGAAGCTGCTGAGATGAGAATCAGACCAAGCAAACTTCAAGGAAATACGTATAAAGTGCAGACCCCGGTCGGAACGGCCTTCGTGGTTATTAACGCCGATGAATCGGGCAATCCCTTTGAAGTGTTTATCAATGTTGGGAAAGCCGGTTCTCATGTGATGGCCGACGCCGAGGCGATGGGAAGGCTAATCTCTTTGTCATTGCGTGTACCCTCCACATACCCAGCCAAAGCCGTGGCTGAAGCTATTGTTGATCAACTGTCGGGAATTGGTGGGGCAGACAGCGTAGGTTTTGGAAATAACCGGGTGAGAAGCTTAGCTGATGGGGTGGCAAAAGTTTTGCGCGAATATGTAAGGCTGGATGGAAACATGTCAGAAAACGTGATTGAAGAGGAACCAGAGCTTTTGGCAACCCAACAAGAGTTACCGTTGAGAGTGAAGAGAGGGGACCTTTGTCCGGAGTGTGGACAGGCAAGTTTGGTTTTAGAAGAAGGGTGCCAAAAATGCTATTCTTGCGGTGCCAGCAAATGCTGATATGATTGGTAATGTTGTGATGCGGTTTGATGAGTTTGATAAGACATTTGACAAGTCCACAAATATAGTATTTAATGATATTAGGTAATTGTGATTACTATCAGTCTTTTGTTGACATTGCTAATACGTTGTTTTGTGGTTATTTTTCCCTAGTATCAATCCTTTTTGTACTTTTTGGTGTCGGTGATGGTGGCACATATGGCCAAGGACAGGAGACAGTTGTTAGACAGTATAGTTTTCTATATATTTAAGGCTATTTTTGCATCAATGATATTAATTTATGAGATGAGTTATATTAATGGTGTATGAATAAGCAAGAAGGAATGGTTTATGTTTTTGAAGGATACGGAAAGGGAAAAACCAGTGCGGCTTTGGGGGTGGCTGTACGAATGTTGTTACTTGAGAAAAAGGTAGTATGGATTTCATGGTTTAAAGAACCCAGTTGGAAAATGTCGGAGATGAATTTGGCTAAAGTTTTTAAGAATAATTTAAAGATGTACTGGATGGGAAAGGGATTTTTTGGAGGTCCAATGGATCACGATACCCCTGATGGGCATAAAATGGCGGCTGTGAGGGCACTTTCTTTAGCAAGGAGGATCCTTGATGGGAAAGAGGACCAGGGGGGTATTGTTGATTTGCTGGTGCTCGATGAAATAATCAGGGCAGTAAATGACAGACTTTTGATGATAGATGACATTTTGGAGTTGATAAGAATGAGAGGTAAAACACACCTGGTATTAACCGGACATAAGTGTCCAAAAAAAATAGAGGAGGCAGCGGATCTTGTTACCGAGATGAAAAAAATTAAACATCCATTTGATAAGGGGGTTTTGGCAGTTCGGGGTTTAGATTTTTAGGGTATAGTTAAAGTATGCCTGCCGTAGGTAAGGAATTAGAATATCCGTTAACACCCGAAGTTGAAATTGCTCCAGTGGGGCAAGTAGGTTACGTGGAGAAAGTAGAGAAACAAGTAGAGACACAGCAACGGGTCAGTCCTCAACCGCAGCAAAAGCAACAAACAACCGATAATCAACTCAGCGACATGGGGAAAGTTGTGTCTGCCCAGTTTGCAGGTGCCACCAAGCCAAATATTGTTCTACCACTCGATCAGGAAGAGGTGGTTGAAGGACTTCACCATAAGGTTTGGGAGAGCATTCGATGGTTATCAGAATGGTGTGTGATGATGATTAAAAAATATCCAGGGAGAGTGTTTTATCTCCCTCCAGAGACAAGATGATTAATAACTACGGCAACTTGATTCAATACGGAGTAGTAGTTCTTCTGGGGCTGATTTTGGTGATTGGAGCTTTAATCATCAGCTGGATGTTTTTTGTTGTTTGGCTTAGAAATAAAAACAGAGAAGAGGTGAGTTTGAATTTTGTATTGATGGAAATTGCGGTACCAAAGGATAATGAGGTAAAGGTGGACGCTGTTGAACAAATGTTTTCTTCACTGTTTTCTTTGAAAAGGGGAGGTTTTTGGCAGAAGTATAAACCACAGCAGCACTTGTCTTTGGAAATCGTGGGAAAGAAAGAAGATATTCGTTTTTATGTATCGTGTCATCGTGACAATGTGGAGCTTGTTGAAAAGACTATTGCCGGAACATACTCCGGAGTTCAAGTGAAACAGGTAGACGAATACAATATTTTTTATAAAGATGCAGCGGTGGCTTTTACTGAGCTGGCATTAAAAAACCCAAGTTTTAAACCAATCAAATCGTATAAAGAACTGCCAGTTGATTCTTTGGCGGCAATTACGGCTTCGATGGCTAAGTTTTCTGACAACGAGGCGGTAGCAATCCAAATAATTGTGTCACCGGCCGAGTCTTCTTGGAGTAAGTTTGGTGAGAGTTATGTGGCCAAACTGAAAAAAGATGAAGCCAACCCGGAGAAAGCCAAGTTTAAGATGAACCCGCAGGAGATGGAAGCAATCACTAATAAGTGTAGCAAGGTAGGTTTTTTGACGAGTGTGAGAATGATCAGTGTAGCTCCAAATGAGGGGGTGGCAAAGGCAAACTTGTCTAATTTGAAGAGTACCTTTTCGCAGTTTTCCGGGAGTCAAAATGGTTTTTCGAGTCGAAAAATTCGCTTGAAACAGATGTTTATGATGGATTTTCTTTATCGATATCAAAACATGTGGGGCAACAACTCGGTGTTGTCATCTGAAGAGGTGGCATCAATTTGGCATCTACCAAATAAAACAATTGACACACCACATATTTTTTGGTTGACGGCTAAAGCATCTCCAGCGACGGGAGGATTTCCTGATTCGGGGTTGTGGCTGGGTCGATCGATATATCGAGGCCAGGAACGAAATATCTATATGGGTGAAAAAGATCGAATGCGTCACATGTACATTATTGGAAGAACCGGTACTGGAAAGACTGAACTTTTGAAGTCGATGATTATTCAAGATATGAGAGCGGGGAAGGGTCTGTGTTTCTTGGAACCACATGGTGAGGGTATTGAAGAACTAATGGAGCTGGTACCACCAGAGAGGGCCGAGGATGTGATCTTTTTTGACCCGTCGGATAAAGATCGACCACTAGGTTTTAACCTACTGGAAGTCAAAAACTACGATGAAATGTACCAAGTGGCTTCTTCAATAATTAATTTGATGTACAAGCTTTATGACCCACACCGAACCGGTATGGTGGGGGCTCGGTTTGAGCATGCTGTAAGAAACGCGATGTTGACCGTGGCGGTGGTTCCCGGAGCAACATTCATTGAAGTGAACAGAGTGTTAACTGATTCAAAATATGTCCAAGAAATACTACCTCTAGTTAAAGATCCTATCGTGAGACGTTATTGGACTGATCAGATTGCTCAGACTTCGGACTTCCATAAGAGTGAGACTCTGGACTATATTTCTTCAAAGTTTGGTCGATTTGTGACTAATAAAATGATTCGTAATATTATTGGTCAGTCGAAGAGTACTCTCAATTTCCGGGAAGCAATGGATACGGGAAAAATTGTTTTCCTAAAACTGGCTAAAGGTCTTTTAGGAGAAGAGGACTCGAACTTTTTGGGATTGGTTTTAATCCCGAAAATTTTGGCGGCAGCACTATCTAGACAGGACATGCCCAAGGAGCAGAGAAGACCCTTTAATCTTTACGTGGATGAGTTTCAGAACTTTGCCACACCGGACTTTGCCCAGATGCTTTCCGAGGTGCGTAAATATGGAGTGTCTTTAACTTTGGCTAATCAGTTTGTCAGCCAGTTGGATGAACAGGTTAGGGACGCAATATTTGGAAACGTGGGTACTTTAATGTCTTATCGTGTAGGTATGCAGGACGCGGCAATTCTAGCCAAAGAGTTTGAACCAACCTTTAATGAAACGGATTTGACCAATGTTCCTGCTCGGGTAATCTACACTAAAACAATTGTGAACGAAACCCCAGTTCCTTCTTTTTCAATGAATGTAGAAAGAGATATCAAAGCAGAAAAGGCTCAAGGGAGCCCTGAAGTGTCGAGAATGATTAAGGAACTATCCAGATTGAAGTATGGTAGAGATGTCAATGAAGTGGACGAGGAAATAGAGAACAGAAGTAAACTTTAGCCTGAAATGGTAGAATATTGCAGATTGGGCCGATAGCTCAGCTGGTTAGAGCGCGAAGCTTATACCTTCGATGTCCCAGGTTCGAATCCTGGTCGGCCCACAAGATGAAAATTAAACAAAAAAAAGTCAAAGCAAAGAACGATAAGATTCTCAGACTAGCACAGCCCGATGAAGAGTTAAACGATACAACTTCAAACTCGCCGTGGTCACAGGAGATGGTAATTACCGGTAATATGAATCTGGGGAAGAGCGGTAATCCGGTAACAATTTACGTGGAAGATGAAGTAACGGGTGAACAGCTGGAAGTCTCTGGAGTAAGAAATGCCTTTTTGATAGTGGAAGATACCAGAAAGTCGACATCGGGTTGGTTGGCTTTGGCCGTAGGTTCAATGGAAAAGATGGGGGAGGTACTAGGATTCTTGTCGCAGACTACTTTGGAAGCATTAAAAAAGCTAGTCAACAAGGACTAGCTTCTTTAATTGACTAAAGAGACTTTTAAAGGTCTATTAGTTTTGGTTTATCCTTGGCAGGCTTCTCGGAAATAAACTCAAGATACTTTTCGGTGGTAGAAAGTCTTTTGTGACCGACGAGTTTACTGATGTAGACCAGGGGACTACCAGAGGTAAGTTGCTGGGCAATAAAAGTATGTCTTAAGTCGTTGACCTTGGCGTTCTCAATACCAGCGAGGTGGAAATATCGATCGAGATTGGAACGGATGTTTCTGATCAAGAAGGCGTTGCCAGTCTTGGTGATGAAGACAAAGGTGTTACCACTTTTTGGACGAGTTTCCAAATAGCGGGTGAGGGATTCTTTAACCGGTTGGTTTAGAGGAACGACACGTTCAGGATGAGATTCGTAGGCACGAATGGTAATTTGGTTACCAGTAAAGTCCAAATCGGTAATTTTAAGGTTGGCTAGTTCGGAAATACGCATACCAGTTTGAAGCAAGAGCTCGACGATGGCAGCCATTCTGGAGTCTTCCCGGCAAGCATCTCGAAGTGCACGATACTCGATTTTGTTTAAGATACGAGGAGGTTTGATATCGTATTTGGGATGAGTGACGTTTGTGGCTGGGTTTTCGGAGATAGCACCATTGGCGACGATGTATGAAAAGAAGGATTTAATGGAGTTAATCTTACGAGAGATTGACTTGGTAGTGTAGTTTGTGGCTGAAAGACTGTCTTTAAAAGCATCAATATCTTCCTTGGTAACCTCGGAAAGGTTGTTCTTGTTAGATTTGGCGACAAAATTAGCAAGCTGCTCAATATCTTTTGAGTAAGCTAAAATGGTAGCAGAAGCTCTACCTTGAGAAGCCAGATGGCTTTTGAAAGTAGCGATTGCTTGTTTGATGTTTTGGTCGATTTGTTCCATAATTGGTACTGAGTTATTTATGGCACTTATTATAACACTCTAGGTTCTAAAAATGCAAGCTTTAAACAGAGGAAACAAGAAAACTGATAAAAATGGCTGGATTAAAGGCATAATTTTAGTTATTGCCTGGATACTTATTTTTTCTTTAGCAAAAGACCTTTGGCAGTTAAAAAAGGGTTATGTTCGAATTGATGAGGCGAAGACTCGTTTGGTTGAGGAGGAAGCAAAGAATCAAATGCTAAAGGATAAACTTAGTCTGGTGATGACCGATGAATATAAAGAGAAGATTATTAGAGAACAGCTGAACATGCAAAAAATAGGAGAAGTGGTGGCGGTATTACCAAAAGGGGATCTCCTGGCTATAAAGGAGGCTACAGAAGAAGAAAAACAGGTAGAAAACTGGGAGAAGTGGTGGTCACTTCTAAAATAGTGTTGCGGGTCTGGGGTCACGCTCCCCAGTTAAGCGAGATTATGCACTGTTTCTCTGATTGCTCAGAGTGTCGGACTATGTCATCATCCTATTAAACTAGGAGCTCGGCGTTTAGTCTCTACGGGGTCATCCGTCATAGACGGAGACTTCCCTCGGCGTTGTCCTTCACTAGGATTTCACCGATATAGCCAAGTTCTATTCAATAATTACTCATTGAACGGCCCATTTGAGCCTCGCAAGATACTCACCTTCCACCCGCAAATTAACGAACATGGGTATTTTAGCACGAATGAGCCTAATTGACAATTCGGGTAATGTATGGGTAAATGAATTGTGACCAAGGAATTATTCGAAAAACTTCAGTCCGGGAGAAGGAAATATCAGACTGAAAGGACAAAAATGAGGTTGATGTTTGAGAGTGAAACTTTTGACAAGGGAGTAATCGAAGTAGGAAAACTGACTAAAAGAGAGTTATTTTTAATTGGGGTATCTTTATATTGGGCTGAAGGTTTTAAACATAAAGACGAAAGTTCATTAGGATTGGCAACGATGGACGAAAATATGGCTAAATTGTATTTAGCTTGGCTTAAGGAATGTTTGGATATTAGGAATGATAGGTTAAGTTTTAGAGTAACAGCGAATATTAAGTATTCTGACAAAATTAAAGAAATGGAACAACATTGGTCGGATAGCTTAGGTGTTGGTATCGACCAATTTGTGAAGCCGTTTTATCAGAAATCGAAGCAAAATCGGGTTTATTTAAATAATGATAGATATTTTGGAGTATTGAGGATAAGAGTAAGAAAAAGCATTAATATCCTAAGAAAAATGAGAGGGTGGATTGCGGGTGTGGCTAGAGCTCAGTTAAGTGATAAAATATAGCATGTTTGGCGGGGTAGCTTAGTTGGTTCAAAGCGCCGGATTCATAAACCGGAGAATTCGCGGGTTCGACTCCCGCCCCCGCTACTTTTAAAAGCATCTAGGTTTAGTACAATAGAGTTCATGGAGAATAAAAGAGTTGTTTCAGGTATAAATCCCAGCGGTAGTTCCTTGCACATAGGAAACTATTTTGGGGCAATCAAGCATCAGATTGGTCTTCAGGAAAAAATGGAGACATATTATTTTGTGGCCGATTTACATGCTTTGACAACAGTAAAAGATAAAGAAACACTACAGGAAAATATAAAAAATGTGGTTTTGGATTATTTGGCTTTGGGTTTGAACCCTGACAGGTGTGTGTTTTTCCGACAGTCTGACGTGCCACAACACTCTCAAATGGCAGTGGTGTTGGGAAACTATGTAACTTATTCCCACATGAAGAGAATGCATGCTTTTAAAGACAAACTGCAAAAGGGTGAAAACGAAGAGTCAATCAATATGGGTTTGTTCAATTATCCTATCTTGATGGCAGCAGATATTTTACTTTATAAACCAGATGGCGTGCCTGTGGGAGAAGACCAGAGACAACATGTGGAGATTGCAAGAGACATCGCAGATAGTTTTAACAAAGCCTACAAAAAAGAAGTTTTGGTGCTACCCGAGCCAATGATTTCTACGGAGACAGGCAAAATAATAGGAACCGACGGGACAAGAAAAATGAGTAAGAGCTTAGGAAACGTAATTGAGATTTTTGCAGATGAAGAAATAATTAAGAAACAGATAATGGGATGTTTTACAGATCCCAACAGATTGAAAGCCACAGACCCGGGTACTGTGGAAGGAAATCCAGTATTTGTTTTTCATGATTTATTTAATGAGGACAAGGCAGAGGTTGAAGATTTGAAGAACAGATATCGAGAAGGCAGAGTGGGAGATGTGGAGGTGAAAGAAAAACTGTTTGCGGCACATCAAAGATATTTCGAAGCGGCCAAGAAAAAAAGAGAAGAGCTTACAAGAAACCCCGAGTTAGTACAAAAAATTCTTAGAGACGGAGCAAATAAAGCAATTAAATTAGCTTCGGCAACGATAAACGAAGTCTATGAAACGGTGGGAATTGTTAATTAGCAAGAATTGAGTGAAAGACCCAATTAAATACGAAGATTTTGAAAAATTGGATATTAGGGCAGGAAAGGTTGTGGATGCAAGTGCTCCCGACTGGAGTGAAAAATTAATTCGTTACGAGATTGATTTTGGTGAGGAGTTGGGGAAAAGAGTGCTTTTCAGTGGAATTAGAAAATGGTATACGCCCGAGGAACTGGTGGGTAAAACTTTGCCTGTAATTGTTAATATGGAACCAAAAAAAATGGGAGATGAGGTAAGCCAGGGAATGGTAATAATGGCTGATGGAGAAGATGGCCCCAAGTTAATGTTCTTGGGTGATGACGTTGTGCCTGGAACGGTGATAAGATAGAGGACAAATAAATATGGAAACAAAAAAGGTTGAGTTCAAACTAAATATAAATTTGCGGAGACTATTAATTTGGTTTTTGATTTTATTTCTTTTCGTACCTTATATTGTAAAGTTCCTCTTGGGTTCGACCGGAGTTATGGTGGAGATGCCTTTATCTTCGGCAATTGCCGAGATTAAACAAGAAAAAGTAGAGTCGGTGGAAATTAGAGGAGAAGAATTGGTTTTAATTTATCCAACAGATGCTTCAGGAAAACAAGTAATTGGAGTTTCGAGGAAAGAAGAGGGTTCGAGCTTTATGGATCAGCTACAAAAAGCCGGAGTGGATGAGAGCAAGATAAAAGTAACTGTAACCTCCCAAGATTTTAGTAAAGCTTTTTGGAGTGTTATTTCTTTGGTATTTCCTATTTTAGGATTTGGATTGCTGATGTTTTTCCTGATGCGCAGACAAGGTGGGGGAGGCGACATGTTTGGTATAGGAAAAAGTAAGGCAAAATTGTTCTCCAAAGGTAAGCAAAATATAAAGTTTAAAGACGTTGCCGGTGTAGATGAGGCCAAAAAAGAGTTGGAAGAAGTGGTTGATTTTTTGAAAAATCCCAAAAAATATCGAGATCTAGGTGCCAGAACACCAAAAGGTGTTCTTTTGACCGGACCTTCGGGAGTGGGAAAGACTTTAATGGCCAGAGCGGTCGCCGGCGAGGCCGGAGTACCCTTTTTCTCTATGGCCGGATCGGAGTTTATGGAGATGCTTGTGGGAGTAGGTGCAAGTCGGGTACGTGATTTGTTTGATACGGCCAAAAAAGCGGCTCCGGCAATCATTTTTATTGACGAAGTGGATGCTATTGGCAGAACTCGTGGTGTTGGTGGGGGTATGGGTGGTCATGACGAACGTGAACAAACTCTGAATCAAATTTTGGTGGAGATGGATGGTTTTACCCAAACCGATAACGTGATTGTAATTGCGGCGACAAACAGACCAGATGTGCTGGATCCCGCTCTTGTTCGTCCGGGTAGATTTGACCGAAGGGTAAACTTGGATTTGCCGGACATTGCCGGAAGAAAGTCGATCATTGAGATTCATAAAAAAGGAAAACCATTTGCGAAGAAACTGAACTGGGATAAGGTGGCAGAAAGAACGGTGGGTTTTTCCGGAGCGGACTTGGAAAACATGCTCAATGAGGCGGCTATATTGGCGGCCAGGGACGATAGAAAAGAAATTTGGATGGTAGATATTGAAGAGGCGGCAATGAAGGTAAAGATGGGACCTGAGCGAAAAAGATTGCAGTCTGAACTGGAGCGAAAAATGACCGCATATCACGAGTCAGGCCATGCACTTGTCGGACACCTCTTGCCGGGAACAGATCCTATCCATCGATTGAGTATTGTATCCCGTGGTATGGCACTGGGATTTACGATGAGTAGACCAAAGACGGATAAGTATCAACAAACGAGAACCGAACTTAAAGATGAAATTGCGATGTCTTTGGGAGGAAGAGCGGCTGAACAACTTATTTTCAACGAACTTACTGCCGGGGCTGCCAGTGACATTGAAAGAGCAACGATGCTGGCTCGAAGAATGGTGGTGGACTTTGGAATGAGTGACCTGGGTCCGGTGGCCATGGGGCAGATGACCGAGGTGAATAACTGGGGATATTCTTACGGAGAGTCCGTTAGATTATCCGAGGCTACTCAAGCAAAAGTAGATGCCGAGATAAAGAAGCTAGTAGATGAGGGTTTGAAGACCGCAGAAAGGGTCCTGACGGGCAACAAAAAGGTTTTGGATAAGATTGTAGCCAGACTAATGAAGGTTGAGACCTTGGAGCAAGAAGAATTTGAAAAACTTGTGGGTAAACCGAAAGCGGTCTTTGTGATAAAAAAATGAGGAAATTGATATTAATTGATGGTAACTCGCTTTTACACCGGGCATATCATGCTTTTCCTCCTACACTGACCACAGCTAAAGGAGAACTAATCAATGCGGTGTATGGATTTTCCGCAATGCTACTTACGATACTGGAGAAATTGGGGCCAACTCACGTGGCTGTAGCTTGGGACGTAAAAGGACCAACCTTTCGAAAAATGGAATATGTGGAGTACAAAGCTAATCGGGGACCAATGGACGAAGACTTGGCAACTCAGATTGAGAGAACCAAAGAAGTAGTTTCAGTTTTGAATATTCCTCAGTTTGGGATTGAAGGATATGAAGGCGATGATGTTATCGGAACTCTGGCAAGATTGGCGACTGATGAAAAAAAAGAAAAAGATACTCAGGTAGTAATCGTGACGGCTGATAGGGATGCACTTCAATTAATCAAAGAGAAACAAATTGTGGTGTATTTGCCTTTACAAAATAAAGCTTCACAGGCAGTGGTATTTGATGAGGACAGAGTGGTGGAGACATATGGATTTAAACCAGAATATATTGTCGATCTAAAAAGTTTGATGGGAGATTCATCGGATAACATTCCTGGAGTAAAAGGAATTGGAAAAGTAACAGCAACAAAGTTGATACAGGATTTTGGTAGTCTGGAGGGAGTATACAAAAACATCGAAAGCGAAAAGATCAGCAAGAGAGTTAGGGAAATGTTGATTGCAGAAAAGGAAATGGCGGAGCAGAGCTATAAATTAGCGGAGATAAACAAGGAAGCTCCCCTGAAAATAAATTGGGAAGATTGTTTGTTGACAAATTACGATAAGAATAAAGCCGCAAATCTTTTTAAGGAACTAAATTTTAATAGTTTGCTTGCGCGCTTGCCAAAAGATTCTTGGGAGAAAAAAACGGAGGAAATATTTTTATGAAAATCGCTCTGGTACATGACTATATTAAGGAGTTTGGGGGGGCAGAAAGAGTACTGCGAGTATTGGCGGATATGTATCCGGAGGCACCGATATATACTGCATTTAGGGTTAAGAACTCAAGCTGCGACCGAAAATTTTCAGACAGAAAAATTATTGAGAGTAAGTATGGGTGGTTGATCCGAAAATGGAATCTCTATAGTCCACTCAGGTTTTTGGCTCCTTTGGTTTGGAAATCTTTGGATTTATCCAACTATGATTTAGTGATTACGTCTTGCTCGTCTTATTTTGCCCGCGGCTTTAAAGTAGATAAAAAAACTAAAGTGGTGGCTTATTGTCATACTCCGCCAAGGTTTTTGTATGGGTATGAGATGAGCATTAATCTAATGAAATATTGGATAGTGAGAGTATATGCGACTATCGTAAATCACTATCTAAGGATCTTTGACCTATGGTCGTCTGAGAGAGTAGATAGATGGTTTGTAAACTCTAAAAATGTTCAACAAAGAGTATGGAAATATTACCGACAGAAATCGGTGGTTATTTATCCTCCAGTAGAAGTGGAAAAAATAATTGAAGTAAGTAAAAATGTAAAAAAGGAAGATTACTTTTTGATTGTGTCTCGATTGGTTGGAGCCAAAGGAATTGTTGAGGCGGCTAAGGCGGCTGAACATTTGGGTTTTTCTTTGAAGATAGTGGGAGAGGCCGTTGGTTATTCTCAGGTCGAAAATCAGCTAAAGAAGATAAGAGGTGTAGAACTTCTAGGGGCCGTTAATGATGAAAGTTTACATAAACTATACGCCGAAGCCAAAGGATTTATAGCCTTAGCCAAAGAAGAAGATTTTGGGATGACACCGGTTGAGTCGATGGCTGCCGGAACGCCGGTAATCGCTTATCGCGGAGGGGGTTTTAAAGAGACGATCGTTGATAAAGAGACAGGAGTTTTTGTTGAGGGAACCGATGTAAAGACTTTGGAAACGGCGATGAAACAATTTGATAAAGTGAAGTGGAGCAGAGAAAAGTTGATTAATAGAGCAAGACTATTTTCTAAAGAAAAATTTGAGGAGAATATCAGAAAAGAAATTGCTAAAGTAAATGCCTGAGTTACCAGAAGTTGAAACAATTCGTCGTCAACTGAATGAAGTGTTGGTTGGGAAGAAAATCAAAAGTGTGGAAGTATTGAGAGAGAAAAGTTTTGGTGGAGATTCTAATAAGCTTGTTGGCTGGGAAGTGGAGAGGGTTGGTAGAAAATCAAAATTGATAGAGATCTATTTTAATAACAAAGAAGAGATGATGATTGTCCATTTAAAGATGACAGGACAACTGGTGTTTGTAGATGGAAAAAAAAGAGTGTTTGGGGGACACCCAACGGCAGACTGGGTAAGTGATCTTCCCAGCAAACATACTAGGGTGATACTGAATTTTGCGGATGGAAGCAAATTGTTTTTCAATGATATGAGAGTGTTTGGTTGGATGAGAATGGTGAACAAAGAGAATTATGAGAAGGAAATGAGAAAAACTTCACCGGATGTAACCGAAAGGGAGTTCTCTTTAGAGTACTTGACCGAGGTACTGAAAAAATCAAAGAAGGCTGTGAAACTAGTGTTAATGGACCAGGAAAAAATTGGAGGGTTGGGGAATATTTACGCCAATGATGCTCTTTATTTGGCTAAAGTAATGCCGAACCGCAAAGCAGATAGTTTGAGTCCGTTGGAAATAAAGAAATTGTTGGTTTCAATAAGAGAAGTGATTAATAGAGGGATTAAATATGGCGGTGCCAGTGCGGCAAACTATGTGGATATCAAGGGTATGGGAGGAACATATCAAGATCACTTTTTGGTTTATAAAAGAGACGGCCAGCTTTGCAGCAGGTGTAAGGGAGTAATTCAAAAAATGAAGGTTGGGGGAAGAGGAACCTTTTATTGTCCGAAGTGTCAAAAATAATACAGTGTAAAATCTAGACGTGGGAATTAGAAGTATAACCCTATCTGATTTTAGGAATTACGAAAGCAAGACTTTTGAGTTTTCCGATGGGGTGACGGTTATAGCGGGAGAAAATGCTAGAGGGAAAACTAATTTATTGGAAGCCATCTACTTACTGGGTGTAGGAGAAAGTTTTAGAGCCAAGAGAACGGAGGAAATGGTACGATTTGAACAGGAGTTGGGAAGAGTTTCTGGGGAAGTGCCACTTTCAAAGAAAGACATAATAAATCTGGAAGTAATGGTCAATGGAGGAACAGTAATGGGAAAAATCGTTAATAAAAGAAAGTATCTGGTGGATGGCGTTTCAAGAAGGAGAAAAGATATTTTGGGATATTTACCTTTGGTACTGTTTCGACCGGAAGACGTGGATCTTATTAGTGGATCGCCTGATGTAAGACGAAAATTTTTGGACAGATTAATGATCCAGGTGGATAAAGTTTATGAGCACAGTTTGAGTACTTATGAACAAGCTCTGCGCAGAAGAAACAGAATTCTCGATGCCGTAAGAGACGGAACGGCGAGTAGATATTCCTTGGCTTTCTGGGACGGGCTTTTGATTAAACATGGACAAGTGATTCAAGATAAACGTCGAGAGTTGACGGACTATATTAATGGTTTGTTTGAGAAAAGTGAGCTGTTTAGAAAACTTAAGGTTGTTTACGATCTGAGTGTAATAAGTGAGTCCCGAATGGCACAGTATGCCGATGCCGAAGTGGCGGTGGGATATACTTTGGTTGGGCCACACAAAGATGATCTAATAGTTAAAGAAGGAACGAGAGATTTGTCTATTTATGGATCAAGGGGAGAGCAAAGAATGGCAGTTTTGGCTTTGAAAATGGGTGAGATATATTATCTGGAAGAAAGGGGAAAGAAAAAAGCAACGTTACTTTTGGATGATATTTTTTCGGAGTTGGATGAAGAACACAAACAAGAAGTATTACGAGTAATGTCCGGTAGACAAGTAATCGTGACAACAGCGGATGAAGAAGATTTACTGATGTTTAAGAAGGCGGAAATAGTAAAACTCAAGTAGTCCCCAGTCTCTTTTTGACTCTGGCCATTTGCATAGCAACAATGACGGTAATGGCGGTGATGAGAAGAGCGTAGATAAAAAGAGAAATAACCCCCGAGCCCTTGGCCAGATAAGGTTTGATATAGGTATTGATATATTCCGTGATAGCCTCGTTCCAGGCGAGGGCGGCGACCAGACCAAGAGCGGAGGAAAAAAGAGTTAGTGTCTGAATGGCAACTTCTTGAGAGAGTCTACTAACGGGTTTTTTCTTTGTGCTTTTCATAAATAAAGTTTATCACTTGTATACTAAAGTCATGGAGGTAAAGAAGTTCGATAAGCGGGATTTTGCCAAGACGGAGACCTTTAAGAATATTGGCGATAAATACTCCGCAGGACAGATAACCATAATTGGAGGAAGTAAGTTGTTTCATGGAGCCCCAGTACTGGCTTTGAGGGCGGCATCCAGAATGGTGAGTATGACTTATTTTTCGAGTCCGGTTGAAGATAAGAATATAGTTGAAAAAATTAAAGCTTCTCTTTCAAGTTTTGTGTGGGTGGATAGGGGTGATGTTGCAGCTTATGTAGCCAAGTCTGATGCGGTCCTGATCGGCCCCGGATTGATGAGAAGCCATGTTAGAGAACAAAACTTTGTCTGTGATTCGGAAGGGGACGAAACAAAAAAGATGAGCCTAGATTTATTTAAGAAATTTTCCGAGAAGAAGTGGATAGTTGATGGAGGAACCTTGCAGGTGGTTAGGGTTAATGATATTCCAAAGGGAGCCGTGGTGACGCCAAATGAAAAAGAGTTTGAGATGCTGTTTGGGGAGAGACTGAAACCTACATTTAAAGACCGATGTGAACAGGTCTTTAATTTGGCGAAGAAGTATGAGTTAGTGGTATTGACAAAAGATAATGTGTCAATTGCTAGCGACGGAAAAGAAATATGGTCGATAGAAGGGGGTAATGAAGGATTGGTGAAGGGTGGTGTAGGGGACGTAATCGCCGGATTAACGGTGGGACTGATGGCTAAGAATGAACCTTTATTTTCAGTTTGCGCAGCTTCATTTCTGGTTAAAAAGGCGGCGGAAAGATTGGCAACAAAAAAAGGTTTTATGTTTAATGCCGATGATCTGGTGGAAGAGGTAGCAGAGTATTTTGGTTGGTTGGTGACCAAGTTGTGATTTACCGCAAATGATGCAATAATAATAGTGTGTTTAGTCCCCATTACGTAATTACCAACAAGATATTAAGTAGCTTGATTGAGCTTGAAAAGGCGGCCTTGGTAGTGGAATTGGCGCCATTGCAAGCTGACTGGGAAGTAAAACTAAAATTGGAGTGTCTTTCCAGAAGAGCATATAGCGTACTACACTATTTGGGGTTTTCACTCGATGCTAATGACGTGGCGAAAATAATTAAAGATGACCCAGGAAGAGATGATAAGCCTGCTCAGGTTGCTTTGAGAGTAGGAGTGGTTGCTAAAGAAAAAGATGTACAAAAGGCAATTAACTGGTTGAATGCTAGTCGTTTAGTGAGCCAGACGGCATATCTGACAAGTAAGTTTAAGCAGGAAATTTTTGGTGAGAAAGACTTAACCTCTTTGAACTCCCTTTTGGGGGAGCGAATTGTAAACTCAGCGGTACTGGGGGGATATAGAGTAAAGACAAGCTTGGAGTATCCGGAAGTGAAGTCACCACCTTCGGTAGAAGTGAGATATCAAATGGAAGATTTGTATTCCTGGTTTAAAGGTGCTTCAAAGATGGAAATTCATCCAGTAATCAAAGCGGGAGTGATGATGTTTGAGATAATGAGAATTCGTCCGTTTGAAGAAGACAACCTGACATCCGCATTGTTCTTTTTGGGACTGGTAATGGCAAGCGATGGTTACGGGATGAAAGAGTTGTGGTCGCCAGAGGAAGATCTGCTGAAAAACAGGCCTAGATTAACTGAGATTTTTTCAATCACGGTGGAGGGTGATGACTTGACCGGATGGTTGGAGTTTTTGACGAAGATGCTTTCCGATGCGGCTGAGAAAACCAGGGTAAAAATTATGAACTTGGTAGGAGATAGACCAATATTTAAGTCTGAGGGGGGAAAGGTAATTTCTCTTTCTGAGAGACAGATAACCATTATGGAAGAAATGACGATTCAGGGAGAGATGACCATCAAGGAAATCAGAGGAATTCTACCGATGGTTTCCGACGATACGATTTTGCGAGATTTGAAGGACCTGATTTTAAAGAAGCTTTTGAGAAAGAAGGGTAAGACTAAAGGGGCGGTGTATATATTGGGTAAGGTAAAGGGATTTAAGTAGAGTTACAATGTGATTATGCAGTTTATAGAATTTGCTAAGTATCTTCAGAAATTGGAAAAGATTTCGTCACGACTTCTGATTACAGATGTACTGGCGGAGCTTATTGGAAAGTTAGAACCAACAGAAACAAGTAAAGGAATTTACTTGGTTCTTGGTCAGCTTGGTCCGGATTTCGCAAATAAGGAGTTTGGTATGGCAGTGAAGATGGTAATCAGAGCGATTGCACAGGGAACGGGAAAATCAATCGAAGAAGTAACAAGAGAGTATAAGCAGAAAGGTGATTTGGGTTTGCTGTTGGAAGAGATGCCTTTTGAAAAGGAAAAGAGAAAAAGTCATAGCCTGACCGAAATTTATGATTATCTTTTGTTAATTGCGGAAGATAGTGGTTTTGGAAGCCAAGAAAGAAAGGTAAACAAATTATCTGAAATACTACTGGAAATAAGTGCAACAGAAAGAAAGTATATTTCCAGAATGGTGGTTGGGAAACTACGTCTTGGATTTTCGGCAAAAACCATTTTTGATGCGCTTTCGCAGATGCAGAGTGGAAACAAAACCTTACGAAAAGAATTGGATTCGGTTTTTCAGATTTATCCAGACCCGGGTCTTATTACGACCGCGGTAAAAGAGAAGGGAATGGCTGGCCTTAAAGATATTAAAGTAAAGGTTGGAGTTCCCGTGGTTCCAGCTTTATGCCAGAGGTTGAATGAATACGGAGAGATTGTTGAAAAAATGCACGATGTGGCAGTGGAGAGAAAATATGACGGAACACGTTTGCAAATTCACTTTAATAGATTAAAGAATGAAGTAAAAACTTACACAAGAAATTTGGAGGAGAATAGCTGGATGTTTCCTGAAATTTTAGAAATGGGAAAATGGATTAAGGGCGATAGTGTAATTTTGGACTGTGAAGCGGCAGGATATGAAAGGAAAACAGGGAAGGTTTTACCCTTCCAGGTAACGATGACCAGAAAGAGAAAACACAATATCGCCGGAGCGGCGGAGAGTGTACCTATGAGATTTTTCCTTTTTGATATTTTGAGTAAAGATGGAGCGGATTTGCTGAGCAAACCATATTTTGAAAGAAGAGAAATATTAGCCGAGTCGATAATTCCTAATGAGGTGATAGTGGTTGATGAGTTTGTGAGAACTAGTGACCCGGAAGAAGTAGAAAGACAGCACAAAAAATACTTGAGTGAGGGTTTTGAGGGCGCTGTAATCAAGATGTGGAATGGAAAATATCTTCCTGGGAGACAGGGGTGGAACTGGGTAAAGATAAAAGAGGCGGAAGGAAATTCTGGTAAACTGTCCGACACTTTAGATCTGGTGGTTTTGGGATATTACTTTGGTAGGGGTAAAAGAGTTGGTTTTGGAATTGGGGCGTTTTTAGTTGGTCTTAAAAAAGGAGATTTTTGGGTGAGCTTGGCTAAGATTGGCACCGGCCTGACCGATGAGGAGTTTAGGAACCTTAAGATAAATTTGGAGGAACATAAACTTAAAGAAAAACCAATAAATTTCCAAGTAGAGGGAACTCTTTTGGCCGATGTGTGGGTGGAGCCGAAAATAGTGGTAGAAGTAGCGGCTGACGAAATAACTAAAAGTAATGTGCACGCGGCGGGTATTGCTCTTCGTTTTCCAAGGCTAGTCAGGTTTCGAGAAGACAAGGGGGTTGGTCAAGCGACCACTTGGAAAGAAGTAGAAGAGATTGCAAAAATCTCTAAAGTATAAGGTATGATTTAGAAATGGAATTTATTAAATACGTTGTCGATCTCTTTTTACACATTGATAAAAACTTGGTATTGATAATCGCCAAGTACGGAACTTTGACCTACATCATGTTATTCGGGGTGATTTTTATGGAGACCGGTTTGGTAGTGACACCTTTTCTTCCCGGAGACTCGCTTTTATTTGCGGCCGGAGCATTGGCGGCCATGGGATCGTTTGACATTGCTTTTCTTTGGATTTTAATGGCGGCTGCGGCAGTCTTGGGGGACACGGTCAATTATTGGATTGGACACAAACTAGGGAGAGGGGTGTTTGAAAAGGGGAGTAAATTTTTTAAGAAAGAGTATTTGGAAGAGGCAGAAGCTTTTTATGCCAAACATGGCGGTAAGGCGATAATTCTTGCCCGTTTTGTGCCAATTGTGCGTACCTTTGCTCCTTTTGTGGCCGGTATTTCCGAGATGCACTATGGCAGATTTATTTCCTATAACATCATTGGCGGACTATCTTGGGTTAGTCTGTTTCTTTTGGGGGGATTTTGGTTCGGTAATATCCCCTTTGTCAAAGAAAATTTTCACTATGTTGTTATCATCATTGTCTTGATTTCGGTGGTACCGATTGTTTTGACAGGGGTGAAAAACGGGAAGAAGAAAAAGGGATAGATGCTAAAATGATTTATGGTGTTGAATATCCTGGTGGGATTGGTACTATTAGTTTTGATTGTTTTATCTTCCGGAGTAGTGGTCGATATACTTGAGAGGTATGTTTTCAGACTTCCAATAAAGAAGAATAAAGTAACGGCAATATTGATTGGCTTTTCGCTAGCCTTGCCAGAGTTGTTTGTAGGTATCGCGGCGGCCTTAGACGGAAAACCGCAAATAGCCTTAGGAACCGTGGTAGGTGCAAATATGGCTAATTTGAGTTTGGTTATCGGGGGGCTGGCGGTGATTGCGGTAGCTATCCCGGTGGTTGGAGAGTACTTGGAAAAAGATTTGTGGGTGGCGATTCTTCTGGCTTTAATGCCATTTTTGATGTTAATGGACGGGACAATTTCTAAGCTTGAAGGGGGAGTATTAATTGCACTCTATTTTGTCTATGTATTTTTCCTATCAAACGAAAAAGTGACGGTTAAACAGTCAGGGAAAAAGTTTTCCGGTTTTGAAAATTGGGGGTTGCCGATATTGTTGGTTCTTGGTCTTATTATCATGGCAGTTTCTTCCTGGCAGCTGGTGCAGATTGTTGTTGCGATTGCGGCTGTTTGGGGAGTGAGCTGGTTTTGGATGGGGTTATTGCTAGTTGCATTTGGGACGACCTTGCCGGAGTTGCTGCTACTTTCTTTTTCGGGTAAGAAACATAAAGCCAGTTTGGCTTTACCAAATCTATTGGGAAGTGTGGTGATGAATTCGACTGTAATCTTGGGCATCGTGGCGCTAATTACCCCGATTATTATCAGAGAATCGGTGCAGAGGGGTTTGTCGGGTATGTTTTTGGTGTTTATCTTGGGATTGTTTTGGCTTTTTACCAAGTCAAAACATAAACTGGAAAGATGGGAAGGAATGGTTTTGGTTGGGGTCTACCTGATGTTTATCGGGCTGCAGTTTATCCTTGCCTGATCTTTAGAGATCACTTTCTTCGAGGCTGAGAAGAGCTCTAATTTTTTCTAAAATACTCTTTTTGGGACTCTTTTTTATGAAGACTGACTGAAGATTTTTGAAGTAGGCCGTTGTTTTATCGTCTTTTTCAAGGTACTCACCACCCATGGGATACTCTTTCTTTTGATCGACCTCTTGGTTGGTCATAATTTTTAGATTGAGAATGGCGTATTTTTGGAGGAGTTTGAGAGTGCCTATTTTGCGAAAACGTCTGAGAGAGTAAACATAACGAGGTTCACGGATGATAGAGAAGGTGTAACCCTTGCGGTATCCGTGTCTAATAAACTCGGAGTCTTCGGCGAAGGCAACTTTCGGGTTAAAGCCCCCAATTTTGCCGAAAATTTTGCGGCGGCAACCAATCATGGCACCAAGAGCTCCGGGAGTGCCAAGAAGTAAACCTGTTTCTGTGAGGAGATTGAGATTGGTGGCAATGGCCTTGTCAGATCTGCGGTTGGAATCGGGTAAGCACCAAGTAGTAAACATATCGGTTGGTTTGACACCTATGTGGTATTTGACGCCTTCAAGGAAGTGTTTGGGAAGTCGATTGTCGGCGTCGTTGAAGAGAAGATAGGTGCCTTTGCCTGCTTCACCACCCATATTCCTTTGGACAGAGACATTTCTGATTTTGCTATGGAGAATGGAAAGAGAAGGAAGCCGTTTCTTGAACTTGTTGGCATTTTCGACAGTTTTATCTTTGGAATTTCCGTCAACAACAATGACCTCGAAGTCTTGAAGAGTTTGATTGACTAAGTCTTGGAGAAGAAGAGGCAGGGACTTTTCTTCGTTTAGGCAAGGAATAACGATGGAAAAAAAAGGTTCTTTGTTCATAGACTGATAGAATTATAGTATGTATTTAATCGTTGGACTAGGAAATCCTGGAGAAAATTATGAAAAGACGCGACATAACGCTGGATTTTTATTTATCAATAAATTGGCTGGTAAGGATAAATTTGAAGTGGATCGTAAACAAGAGGCTGAGGTGATGAAGAGAGGAAAACTAATTTTGGTGAAACCGTTTACCTTTATGAATGACAGTGGAAGATCAGTTCGAAAAATAATGGATTTTTATAAACTGTCAGTTGAAAATGTAGTTGTGGTACATGACGACTTGGATATTGCCTTTGGAGAGTTCAAGATTCAAAAAGAAGTGGGACCAAAAGTACACAACGGGTTGAAGTCCGTGGAACAGTATTTAGGGAGAAACGATTTTTTGAGAGTGAGAATTGGTATCGACAACAGACAACCGGGGATGAGCTATGGCACCGGAGCGGATTATGTCTTGTCGAAGATGAGTAAGGAAGAACTAAAAGAGCTTGATGGGGTGATGGATGAGGCGATCAAAGAACTAACGGAAACTCTTGCGATGAATATAAAATCATAAAAATGGATAAGATGGGCTTTAAACCAATGGTGTCGATTCTTGACAAGTATGATCTGGAAGAAACCAAACAGAGAAGAATAAGTCGTGAGTTTCAAGATTATGCCTATCGTCTAGCGGTGGAACTTGACGATACCGCACATACGGCAATCTATATGAGACTGGCAAAAAATACCCCCCGACCAATAATCGAACAGGCAAGACTGTTTGTGTTGGGGGCAAACCATCCGACCAGTAAGGGCCGACTGTTTATGTGGAAATTGAAGCAGTTAAGAGAAGAAAACAAAGCCGAGGAGAAGTAGTCTCTTTGGTAAGATGGAAGTGAATGATAAAGAAATATGGATTTGGTTTGTTCCGTGATTCTATGTGGGCAAGGGTGCTGACGGTGTCGGTGATTTTATTTTTTGTGTATTTGGGGGATGCTATCCTGAGTGACTGGGTACCTTCGTTTATGCAGGTGGCTTTGGGAGGATCTCTGTTTATGGGTTTGGTGTTTTCGTTTTCCTCGGTGGTGGGTTTCGTGACTGACTTAATTTTTCCTCAGTTATTGCGAAAATTTAAAGCAAGGAGGTTAATTTTGTTGGCCATTGCGGCGAACTTAATTTTTTCCGGAATATTACTTTGGACAACCACCTGGTCTTGGTTGGTGTTATTTCTTTTGGCAATGGCGGTGTGGGGAGTTTATTATGAACTTCTTTGGTTTGGGTCGGCACAGTTTGTGTCCGATAACGTACCGACGGAGTCTAGGTCCGGAGTGTGGGGAGTCTTAAGTGTTTTTAAGAGTTTGGCGTATTTTATTGGTCCAATCGTGGGAAGTTGGCTGGCTATTAGTCGGGGAAATATGACTACTGTGGTGGTAGCCGCAGCTATGGTTTGTGTGGGCTATGTTGTTTGGGTTCTAACCAGTAAGAAGGAAAAGATGCACGAGCAGGAAATTGAACCAGTGGAGAAGTTTGATATTGGAGAAGAGGTAGGTTACTGGAAAGTATTATTTGTTCATGTTTGGCCAGTACTACTTATCAGCTTAACAATGGGGCTCATTGACGCAACTTACTGGACAACGGGAGCGGTATTGTCTGACATTATGGCCAGAGATGGTTTGCTAGGTGGATTGTTTTTACCGGCTTACATGCTACCACCAATATTTATGGGAGTAATTTTGGCAAAGTGGGGAGTTTATAAGGGGAAGAAAAAAATTGCCGAAATATTTTTACTTTTTGCAGGAGTGTTCCTAGCTTTATTGGGAATGAAGGAAAGCTTGTGGTCGATGCTTTTGCTGTCGTTTTTAACTGGGGTGGCATTGTCGATTGCTTGGCCGATGGTCGATGCTGTTTACTCCGATATCTTGGCGAGAATGGGTACGGAAAGAAAACACATGGTTGGTTTATCTAGTTCGACGACAAGTTTGGCATACATCATTGGTCCGATAACTGCCGGTTTTATTTCCAGCAGAGTGGGAGAGAGAATGACTTTTGTAGTGATGGGGGTGTTGACTGTCATTGTGGCGATCGTACTGTTATTTGTGACACCCCGAAAACTGAGGTTACCACAGACCGAGATGTCCGAATGGAAGGACTAGGGTGAATTGTGTATGATTATCTTAGGATGTTTAAAGGAAAATTGTGGCTCCATCAGGTGAGTTTGTTTGGAGTGCTCGGGGTGTTGGTTTTGTGGAGTGTTTTTAATAAGACATTTATATTTGACGTCAATTTGTTATGGTGGCTTTTGGGGGCGATGATTGGATTTCTATTCGTGTTTTTGGATCGGTTTGTTTACAGTGTTTTGTCAAGGCCAAATGAGACCCTGAGTTTGCGGGTAAGAGAGTTGTTTGGACAGAGTAATTTTGTTGAGGGATTGAGACTTTTGTTGGCCGAACGCTATGATCAAAAAGAACTAGTGATGAGAAGTGCAATGTTTGTAGTGGTGTGGGTGGTGTTGGCCTTTTTTACGGCGACCAGTGTACTGAATCTTTTTGCGAGGGGATTTATGTTGGGGATTGGAACACACTTGGTCTTTGATTTGATTTATGATTTTGTGAAGGACAAAGAGAGACTGGATCTCTGGTTTTGGCAGATAAAGAGAACCCTGGAGCCGGAGGAGAAGTTTGGATTTGTAATAGTCGTGGGTGTGATTTATCTTTTGCTTGCTTTTTATTTGTAATAAACTCGATTTGACTTGAGCGACGTTTTACTATACCATAGGGGGTATATGTCAATAGAAGAAAAAAAGAAACTGCGAGTGATGCTTAAGAGGATTCAGGGCCAGGTGGGAGGAATCGAGAGGATGGTGAGTGATGATAAGGATTGTGAGGCGGTAGTAACTCAGGTGGTGGCTTCGATGAGCTCACTTAAGAGTGTTGCCAAAGCTCTTTTGGCCGATGCGGTTTCCAGTTGTTCGAAAGAAGAATATACTAAATTATTGAAGAGATTTCTTTAAAAATTATTAAATAAAATAAATAAAAAATATGGAACTAATTCACTTTACAGACGCAAATTTTGACGAGATGGTTTTGAAGGCCGAAAAGCCAGTATTAGTCGACTTCTTTGCTGACTGGTGCGGACCATGCAGAATGGTGGCTCCAGTAATTGAGGAATTGGCAAAAACTTATGAGGGAAAGATGATTGTAGGAAAAGTAGATGTAGATGCCAACTCTAATGTGGCCGGAAAATATGGGGTAATGAGTATCCCTACGGTAGTTCTCTTTGATGGGGGAAAGGAAATCGCACGCCAAGTGGGTTTTGGGGGAAAAGAAATCTACGAGACGATGGTTAAACAAGCCATAAAATAAGCATGACGAAATATGATGTAATTGTTATCGGTGGAGGACCAAGTGGTTATACCAGTGCGATTTATTTGAGTAGAGACACCTTATCAGTTTTGGTTTTGGCTGGAGCACAGCCTGGAGGTCAACTGATTTTTACATCCGAGGTTGAAAACTTTCCAGGATTTTCCAAGGGAATAATGGGGCCGGACTTGATGACAGAGATGGAAACTCAGGCAAAAAGGTTTGGGGCGGAAGTAATGTATTCCGAAGCAACCAAAGTGGATTTGACGGGAGAAATTAAAAAAGTTTGGGTAGGTGAGACCGTCTACGAGGCAAGAGCGGTGGTGGTATCGACAGGAGCATCTTCAAAAATGATTGGAATCGGTGAGGAAAAATATATAGGCAGGGGGGTGAGTACCTGCGCTGTTTGTGATGCCGCTTTCTTTAAAAATAAAAAAACATTTGTAGTGGGTGGAGGTGATTCCGCGATGGAAGATACCTTAGCCCTGGTTAAGTTTGCCGATGAAGTTACGGTGGTTCACCGAAGAGGAGAGTTCAGGGCCAGCAAAATAATGCAGGAAAGAGTTCTCTCTAATCCAAAAGTAAAAGTGCTGTGGAATAGCGAGGTAATAGAAGTAGCGGGAGAGCCAAAACTTTCTTCAATTAAAGTAAAAGATGTGAAGACCGGGAAGATAACCGAACATAATTTGGATGGTTTGTTTGTAGCTATTGGTCATGTTCCAACAACAAAATTGTTTGAGGGAAAATTGGAACTAAATGAAAGTGGATATTTGCGAACAACAATGACGGCATTAATGTCCGATACAAAGTGGAGAGTGAGTGAAAAAGATATGTGGCTTGACGGCTATCCAACGATGACATCAATTGAAGGTGTCTTTGGTTGTGGAGACGTAGTAGATTACCGTTATCGACAGGCAATTACGGCAGCAGGGATGGGATGTCAGGCAGCACTTGATACGGAGAAATATTTAGAAAATCACAAGTAAGGCTTAAGTGAAAATAATTGAAATAATCAGAGAAGCAGTTGCTGAGTTTGCTTTGGGCAAGGAGTTTGCCGTGGAACATCCGGCCGAGGAAAAGATGGGTGATTTTTCAACTAATGTAGCAATGGTATTAGCCAAAGAATTGGGAAGGAACCCCAGAGAGTTAGCAGTTGATTTGGTGGGGAAGTTGGAAGGAAACAAAAAGTTAAGGAAGTTGGTTTCCAAGATTGAACCGGCCGGACCAGGATTTATAAATTTTTGGATTAAAGATGAAGTGCTTATCAAAAAAATGGATGAGGCCTTAGGGATGAAAGAAAAACTGGGAGACAGTGACTTTATGAAAGGAAAGAAAGTCTTGGTGGAGTACTCATCGCCCAATATTGCAAAGAGGTTTTCGGTGGGACACTTAAGATCAACAATTATTGGCCAAGCAATTTTTAACTTGTATAAACATAGCGGAGCAGAGGTGACAAATGACAATCATTTGGGTGACTGGGGAACACAGTTTGGGATGATAATTGCAGCAATAGAGGAAAATGAAAAGTTTGATTGGAATAGTGTGGATATCAACAAACTAGAAGAGATATATGTAGATTTTAATAAACGGATGGAAGAAAATCCGGAGTTAAGGGATAGGGCAAAAGAAGCATTTCTTCGACTGGAAAAAGGAGATGAGTCGGCCAGAAACATTTGGCAAAAATCGGTGGAGATTTCGATGAAGGAGTTTGATGAGATATATAAAAAATTAGGAGTGATTTTTGACCATGTTTTGGGCGAGTCGGAGTATGAAAAATTGATGCCCGAAATAATTGAAGAAGCAAAGACTAAAAAGATCGCTTCTGTTGGTGAAGAAGGGGCCTTGATCGTGGAGTTTTTGGATGAGCGAGGGAAAGAACAAATGCCCCCCGCGATGTTAGTGAAGAGTGATGGATCAACGACTTATTTCACCCGCGACTTGGCGACAATAAAAAGAAGATTGAGTGATCCTGCATTGAAGTCTGAGGTATTTGTTTATGAAGTGGGAGGGGAACAAAGACTACATTTGAAACAAGTGTTTGTGGCGGCGGTAAAACTATGGCCTGAGGAAACCAAGAGTGTGCAGTTTGTCCATGTAGCTCATGGTCTTTTGAGTCTTCCGGAAGGAAAGATGAGTACTAGAAAGGGGAATACTATTAAACTGGAAGATCTACTGGAAAGGGCAGAAGAAAAAGCTGTTGGTGGAGAAGTAATTTCTTTGGGAGCAGTAAAATATAACGAACTAAAAAGATCACCAGGAATGGACTATATCTTTAAGTGGGATGAAGCTTTGTCGATGGAAGGTAATAGTGCGCCGTATCTGCAGTATGTCTATGTGAGAACGAGAGGGGTGTTGAATAAATCGGGGGAGAGTTTGGAAAAAGTGTTGAAGGACAATAAGGAATTTACCAATGAAGATGAGAGAAGTTTGGCCAGATGGTTGCTTTTGCGATTTGCAGAGGGTGAAGTAGTGGAGTCGGCGGCGAAGAACTTTGCACCACAGCAACTTTGTGCTTATTTGTTTGAGACGGCGCAGAAGTTTAATGGATTTTATGAGAGAAACAAAGTAATCGGAGTGGAAAATCAAAGTTTGCGTTTGGCTTTGACGTTGTTGGCCGGTGAAGTAATTAAAAAAGGCTTGGAAATAATTGGAGTTGAGACGGTAGAGAAGATGTAAGGTCGAGCCTTGTATAATTGGACTATGGCAAGCAGATTGGACGAAATTTTAAAGGAACGAGAAAAGAAGGTAGAGACCCTGAAAAAAATGGGGATTGATTTATATCCTGCCCGCTCAGTCAAAGAAAAATCCAATAAAGAAGTGGTGGATAATTTTGAAAAGTATGAGGGGAAGATACTGACACTTGCGGGCAGAATAATGGCTTGGAGAGAACATGGTAAATTAATTTTTGGCCAGATTCAAGATCAGTCAGGCAAGATTCAGCTGTTTATCCGAAGCGACTCAATGGCCAGGGCTGATAAAGCCAAACAGACACTAGGATTTGAAGAACTGGACTTGTTGGATATTGGCGATATTATCCAAACCACCGGTGAGGTGGTGAAAACCAGAACCGGAGAAGTGTCGATTCAGGTTTCCGAAATTAAAATATTGACTAAGGCGAGACTCCCCTTACCTGAAAAATGGGCAGGTATTGTGGATCCGGATGAAGCCTTCCGTAAGAGATATTTGGATCTTTTGATGAGCCCTGAAAAGATTCTACGGTTCGAGAGAAAAGCAAAGTTCTGGAGTGAGTGCAGAAAGTTTATGGCCTCAAAGGGATTTATGGAAGTAGAAACGCCAGTACTGGAAACGGTGACTGGCGGTGCCGATGCTCGACCGTTTGTGACCCACATGAATGCTATCGACCAGGATTTTTACTTACGCATCTCGACAGAGCTTTATCAAAAGAGATTAATTGGAGCCGGATTTGAAAAGATTTACACATTGGCACCGAACTTCCGTAATGAAGGGATGGATGATGAACATCTACCGGAGTATTACTCTTTGGAGTGGTACTGGGCATATGCCGATTACCGAGATAACATGCAACTAACTCGGGAACTTTACCGACACTTGGCCAAAGAAGTCTACGGAAAAACAAAGTTTGTGAGCCGTGGTATGGAGTATGACTTGGCCGAGGAATGGAAAGAGATTGATTATCTAAAAGTAATTAAGGAAAAAATCGGAATTGATATTGTCAACTCGACAGATGCGGAAATGATCGAAGCAATTAGAAAGGTCGGTGTGAAACTCACTGGAGAAATAAATAGAGCGAGACTCATCGATAACTGTTGGAAGATTGTCCGCAAAACAATTGCCGGACCGGCTTTCCTTGTCAATGAACCGAAATTTATGTCACCTTTGGCGAAGAGTAAAGCCGAAGATCCGGAGATAACCGAGAGATTCCATATCATTATTGCCGGGTCGGAACTCGGGAATGGCTATTCGGAGCTGAATGACCCAATGGATCAAAAATCTCGATTTGAAGATCAACAAAAAGCGCGAGAAAAGGGAGACGAAGAAGCCCAGATGATGGATACAGACTTTGTGGAGATGCTGGAGTACGGTATGCCGCCAACATCTGGATTTGGGATGTCCGAGCGAGTCTTTTGGTTTATGGAAGACGTCTCCGGTAGAGAAGGGACACTTTTTCCACCCTTGAGAGTAAAGAAAGAACAGTAAAGAAATTAGGATTTCTTGACCGTGATCTTTTTGGGCTGTTCCTCTGATAACTTTTTGAAAGTTACTTTCATGACGCCATTTTTGTATTCGGCATCCGGTTCACTTTTCTCGTCGATGTTACCCGGAACCGAGAGACGATAACTGAAGGATGAGGAGGCGTAACGATAGTACTTTTTCTTTTTATCTTTTTCTTCTTCTTTTTTACTTCCTCTTAACCAAAGTTGACCCTTGTGATAGGTAACCTCGATATCATCACTTTCAAGTCCAGGCATATTGGCTTCAATGAAGACATTATGATCATCTTCAGAGACGGAAAGATCGGAGCCAGTGGCCGAAGAAGTGAAGAAGTCATCATCAGTTAATAACGAATTGGTCGGAAATGACCAGAAAGATTTTGGAACGATATCTAACATATTCGTGCTTAATTAATAACTATTAGCAGTCTAATATAATTAGTGCCAGTTTGTCAAGGGGGCGTGATATACTAAGTGTAGTTGAATTGCTTTAGTGATCCGATTACCAACCGGGGAGAGGCAAGGAGTAAGCACTAACGCTTAGAATTAAGAGGCTACCTAGCAAGCAAGATGGAACCACCCGAGAGGGTTCTTGCAAGAAGGGTAGTTTTTTTGTTAACAAATTATTTATAAAAAATGGAAGATCAAAAATTGCATGCACTAAGACACAGTGCCGAACATATACTAACTCAAGCAATGGAGAGGCTCTGGCCTGGCCAGATTATTAAGGCCATGGGTCCGGCGATTGAAACCGGGTTTTATTTTGACTTTGACACAACCAATGGTATTAAGATTGCCGAAACAGACTTCCCCAAGATAGAAAAAGAGATGAGAAAGATAGTGCAAAGTAACTTGCCTTTTGAAAAAATGATTGTGACGGCAAAGAAAGCTCGAGAGATGTTTGAGGACAATCCTTATAAACAAGAATGGATTGATAAAGCAGAGAGCGAAAAAGAGGAGATCTCCGTTTACTGGACTGGAGATCCTGGAAAGGGTGGCTCATTTGTGGATGTTTGTGCCGGACCTCATGTGGCGAGAACTATTGAAGTGAAAGCATTTAAACTTTTATCGATTGCCGGCGCTTATTGGCATGGCGATGAAAAGAATAAAATGCTGACGAGAATTTACGGTACAGCTTTTGAGACACAAGAGGAACTTGATAAATACGTGACACTTTTGGAGGAGGCCAAAAAACGCGACCATCGGAAACTTGGGAAAGAACTGGATTTATTTTCTTTCTCTGACCTGGTGGGAAGTGGATTGCCACTTTACTCACCTAAGGGGTCATTTATAAGAAGAATGTTAAACGATTATGTGGAAGAGATGCAGTATAAAGAGGGGTATACCCAAGTGTGGACACCACAGATCGCTAAAGCCGAGCTGTTTAAGACATCGGGACATTACGACAAGTACAAAGACTCGATGTTCCGGGTGGTTTCTAACTTTTCGGAAGAGGAGATGTTTCTCAAACCGATGAACTGTCCGCAACATACGCAGATTTTTGCGGCGCAAGCCAGAAGTTATCGCGATTTACCTATTCGTTTAACGGACTTCGCCATGCTTTATCGTGATGAAAAACCGGGAGAACTTTCCGGACTGGCTCGAACAAGAGGTTTTTCTCAGGACGACTGCCACATTTTCTGTAGAGAAGATCAAGTAGATGCGGAGATTGATATGGCATTGCAGATGACAAAAAAAATCATGGCGACTTTTGGGTTCAAGTACAAGTACAGATTATCGACCAGAGATCCTCAGCATCCGGAAAAATATTTGGGAGAGCCTAAAGTTTGGGACAAGGTGGAAAAATGGGCAGAAGCGATTATGGAGAGAAATGGCATAGAGTATTTTCAAGGACCAGGGGAAGCAGCCTTTTATGCTCCAAAGATGGATTTGATTGCCACCGATGCTCTCGGGCGTGAGTGGCAACTATCGACAGTGCAAATTGATTACGTGATGCCGGAGAGATTTAATCTGGTTTATACGGATCAAGATGGAACACAGAAACATCCAATAATGCTTCACCGAGCCATAATCGGCTCGGCCGAGCGAATGATGATGATCCTTTTGGAACATTTTGGGGGAGCATTCCCATTATGGTTATCTCCGGTACAGGTGAGCATATTACCTATTTCCGAAAAAACCATGGAGTACGCCGAAAGCGTTTTGAAGAATCTACAGAAGAAAGGAGTACGAGTGGAGTTAAACCGAGACGCGGACTCGCTCGGAAAGAAAATCCGCAACGCAGAGTCTGCGAAGGTGCCATATATGCTGATCATCGGCGAAAAAGAAGCTGAAGCAAAAGAAGTTTCCGTTCGTCAACGAGGTCAGAAGGATCTGGGAACGATGACAGTTGATAGTTTTACAGATAGGGTAATAAAGGAAATCGAGGAAAAATCTTTGTAATGGAAACTTGACAATGTAATGTAAATACATTATATTAATGCTTATGACACAGTTGATTAGTTTGACTAGCCAGGGACAGATTAGTATTCCAGCTAGGATGCTGAGGTTGCATAAAATAAAGAAACCTGCCAAGGTCGTAATTAAAGTAGTAAAAACCGGTTGGCTAGTTGAGCCTGTTGGGGACATACTGTCTCTTGGAGGTTCTTTGAATAAGTACGCCATCAAGGACAAAACCCCGAAAGAAATTATGAAAATGGAAAAAGGCGCAATGCAAAAGGCAATAGCCGAAGAGTACAAAAATGGCTAAGATATCAGTTTTTGACACCAATGCAATACTGCGGTATTTGCTGAGAGATAATGAGGATCAGTATCTGGTGGTGCAAAAGGAGTTATTAAAAATAAGGAAGAACAGTGGTACTGTGGTTGTTATCGGAGAAGTGGTGATGGAGTGCGTATATGTACTCGAGACGGTTTATAGGGCGACACGGGTTGATATAGCAGAGAAGTTGAAGGCATTCTTGATTTCAGATATAGTTTTGCAAGAAAATAACCAAGTAATATTGGCTACTTTGGAGCGCTATGCCTCTGTAAAATTGTCGTATGTTGATTGTTTGATATTGGAAAAGACCAAGGAACTGGGAGCAAAGCTGTTTACTTTTGATAAAAAATTGTCCAGCTTTGTAATATCTGAAATATAAGGTTGTAGAGTAGAATAAAGATGTGGAATGGGTGAGGAAAATCCTAACCATTTAATTAAAATGCCATATCAATTTGAAAGCGGACCAACTTTCCCTTATCCCCTAAGGCCGTCGGTGTTCGCGGAAAAAGAGGGGGCATTTAAAGTTGAGAAAAGCCTTGATCTTTCGGAAGAAGAGAAAAAAGTCTTGTTGGGTTTTGAATCCGGTTTGTTCGACGAGTTAAAAGAAATAAAGAAAATTGATAAAGACACCCACGAAGTATATGTGGGTGCATTGATGAACAATGAGGGGCAGAGAATGGTGGAGGTAATCTATAAAAAGGGGAGGGAACTAATGGACTGGACAAAACAGGAAATGACTAAGTATGGTTTGGATGTCGGGGATAAAGATTTATTGGCAGATGTTTACGAGGCAGTGTTTCAAGATATATTCGGTCGGGAAAAAAAGGAAGATGAAGAAGGGGTGCATTTTAAAAAATTTGTCGAGGTGATTAAGGAAAAAACCGGGAAAGAGGAAGAGATTAAAAAACCGATAGCCAAAGTTGAGTCGAGGTTTTCTGTGGATGAAGTGATTGATATTTTTTCAAAACTAGATTTGAAGACGATTCCTTATCGGTGGAGAAGAAATATTCATGACTATAGTTCGTTGTGGGCAAGAGAAACAGTGAAAGAACAGTATAGAAAAAGTTTGGGCGATGTAAGTAAGGTGGAAAATCCAAGGGCGATTTGCAGACTAGTTGCTCCCAGTGAAAACAAGGAAAGGTTAGAAAAACTAAAGGAGTTTAAAATAAAAGTAAAGAATGAACAGTTAAAATTGAGTGAAAGTGAAGAAAAAATTGATAGAGCGAAAGTAATAGTCTTAGATATTTATCGAAAATATACTAACTGGCAGATTGCCGACGATTTACTATTGTGGAACGCGGCGGGGGTGGAAGGAAAAGAGATATTTAAAACCAACAATAGACAAGCCGAAGGGGTTGATAAGTTTATTCATGGCGTTGATGAAAGTTTTGATGAAGCGGGAAATAGAAATATCATGACCGATTGGATGAAGAAAACAGTGATTGAGGTCGAGAGCGATAAAGAAGGGGAAGTTGAGGAATACAGAGTAAACAGTGATGAACAAATGCTGATAGCAAACTGGATGTTGAAGGAGTATGGGTATGAAAAAGATTGGAAAGTTATAAAAAGAAAATCCAGTGTTGGGACAATGAGTGTTAATTCAAATTCGAAAAAAGTTTTTATTCCAAATGATTCCGATCGTGGAGTAATGGAGTTTTTGTCGGTGATTTCTCATGAGATAGAGGGGCACGCACTGAGTCACGAAAATACAGAAGCGTTGAATTTAAAACTGAAGATCATGAAAAAATACTCGGCAGGTGGACGAGATTCAATATTGGAAGAAGCCGGAGCAAAAAACGTAGAGGACATAACGTGGAAATGGATGACGGGGAAAGAGAAAAAGCCAGAGAGTGTATATTTTCGAAGCCTAGAGTTGAAGAAAAACGGCGGGACATTTAGAGATTGCTTGGGTTTGATTGCGGAGATGAGGGCAAAAAAATTGGGGGTGGGCAGAGAAAAAATGTTTGAAGATGAGGAAACCTTTGAACAAATATTTAATTATGCCTACGATAGGGCGATGAGACTTTTTAGGGAACATACTCCTCTTGATGATGATTCCGGAAAGATTACTACCTCCGATCAATTGAAGTATCTGGAGCAGAGTAAGGTGACCGAGAGATTAAAAAAAGAGGGAGTAGAGGAAGTACTATATGTAAATGGGTTTGATTTATATTCCGTGAAACAACTACTAGAACTGGGAGTTTTGGATAAAACGAAGGTGAAAAGGCCGAAGATGGTGATCATCAACAAACTATGGCCCGTCCTTGAAAAAGGGCTTAAGGGAGGAAAGACAGTTACGGAGATGATGAGAGAAATGTAATACTTGACAAATATGTACATTGTGTACATAATGTACATATATGCAGTTAATTAATGCTACGGAAGCCAGAAAAAATTTCTTTTCCATTTTGGATGAAGTGTATTTTGATGGGAAAGAAGTGATGATAAAAAAAGGTAATAGGGTCAAAGTGAAATTTACTCCGGTGACAGCTGAAAAAGCATTTGACTACACGAAATATAGAAATGACTTAAAAAAGGTGGATGGGATTTTTGATGAACACGACTTTTCAGATATGCAGAAGGCTAAAATGAGCATGGATAAGAATGTCAAAAATTGGTAATGAAAAAAATAATTATTGACTCGTCGATAATAATCGAATTTTTAAGAACTGGTAAGGGTTTGTGGTTGAGGTTAGTTGAAGAGAAAGAAAAAAACACGATTGAACTAATAGTTCCCGCAGTGGTGGTCGCTGAATTGTGGTCAGGAAAATCTGTAAATGATTCAAAGAAGGAAAGATATTTGAAGAGAATGTTGGAGATAACTATTGTAAAAGAACTGAGTGAAAATGAAGCAAAAATGGCTGGAAAAATACGTCGAAATTTTGGTGTGTCACTAGCAGATGCGATGGTTGCTTCTTGTGCGATGATAAATAAGAAGGCTGAGCTAGTTACTTTGAATGTTAAGGACTTTGTAAAAATTAAGGGGGTAAAAATTTTTAAAACAAATGATTAGTTTGTAAAAGGTAAGTAAAAGAAATTTTACATTCAAATAATAAATTTAACGGCGTCTTTGTGGGTGATTCCATACCAGTTGTGAGTGGTGAAAAGCTTCCTTGGGTATTGAGGTAGAATATAGGTATGGAAGAAGCGGAGAAAAAGGCAAAAATTGATAGTTTCCTGACTCGTGGAGTGGAAAATATCGTGCCGGGTAAGGCTGAAGTAGAGAAACTGCTGAACTCGGGAAAGGTTTTGAATGTCTATTTGGGAATTGATCCGACCGCGACAAAAATTCATTTGGGTCATGCATTTCCTCTTCGAAAACTACAAATTTTGGCAGAGCTGGGACACCATGTAACATTTCTAATTGGTGATTTTACGGCAATTGTGGGTGACACTTCAGACAAGGAGTCCGAAAGGCCGATTTTAACCAGAGAACAAATTGAGGAAAATTTTCAGACTTACAAGAGACAAGCAAAAAAGTTTTTGGATTTTTCAAAAATTGAATTACATTTTAACAGCGAGTGGCTTTCGAAACTTGACTTTGCGGGAGTATTGAAGTTGACGAGTCATTTTTCTTTAAATGACTTTATAAGCCGAGAATTAATTAAAAAAAGGCTAGCGGAGGGGAAGAGTATCAGTTTACCGGAGGTGCTTTACCCTATTATGCAAGGGTATGACAGTATGGCGATGGACACGGATATCCAGATAGGGGGAACCGACCAGATCTTTAATATGCAAGCGGGAAGAACTCTAATTAAGAATATTAAGGGTAAGGACTCGAGTATTGTAGCGAACGGCTTTTTGCCAGGAACCGATGGTCGGAAAATGAGTAAGACTTGGGGAAATGCAATCTGGATTGAGGACTCGCCTGAGGAAATTTTTGGAAAGGTAATGTCTTTAAAAGACAATATGATACTCACCTATTATTTAATGGGAACAAATGTTGACAATGTAGTAATTGAAGATGCCAAAAAGAGACTGGAAAGCGGCGAAAATCCGATGAATATCAAGCGAGAGTTGGCACGAACAATTGTCAAGGAGCTTTGTGGAAAGGGAGAAGTAGATGCGGCGGAAGAATTTTTCCAAAAGACGGTGGTGGAGAAAAAGGTGGATGAAAATGCGCCAGAAGTGAGATGGGATAAAGAAACAATTACGGTTGAGGATTTAATTAGAATGATGGTGGAACTTTCAATGGCAACGAGCAACGGAGAAGCCAAGAGACTGATTGAACAGGGAGGGGTTTACTTAAATGGGGTGAGGGTCGAAAAGAAGTCAGTGGAGTTACCAGTGGGAAAGGGAGTGGTAAGAGTGGGTAAACGTAAGTACTTAAAGATTGTAAGATAGGATATGGCTAAAGTTACACCAAGAATTCAAGCAGGTTTTATGGAGCTACTGCCAGCGCAGCAAATTTTGTTTAATAAAATGATGAAGACGATATCCGAAACGTTTGAAGAGTTTGGATACGCCCCTTTAGATACTCCTTTGGTGGAAAATGCGGAGATACTTTTTGCACAGATTGGTGATGATACAAAAAAGGAGATATATCGTTTTTCCAAAGGGGATGATGATCTTGGTCTGCGTTTTGATTTGACGGTGCCTTTGGCTCGATATGTAGCGATGTATGGTAACAGTTTGACATTCCCCTTTCGCAGATACCAAATCGGTAAGGCTTATCGCGGTGAGCGACCACAAAAAGGTCGTTTCCGTGAGTTTTATCAAGCCGATATTGATATTGTGGGCAGTGGAAGTTTGAGTCTGGTAAATGACGCCGAGATTCCGGCGGTGATTAATAGGGTGTTTGAGAAACTACAGCTGGGGGATTTTGTCATCAGGATGAGTAACCGAAAGATACTGAGTGGCTTGATGGAGGAGTATGGAGTTGGAGAAAAAAAAGATGAAGTACTGAGGGTGGTAGATAAACTAGAAAAAGTGGGATGGGAAACGGCAAAACAAATGCTGATTGATTTGGAAATTAAGGTTGGTGAGGCAGAGAAGATTTTGGAGTTTGTAAAAACCTCGGGAAGTAACGCAAAGATTTTGGAAATACTAAACAAGATGGAAATCAAAAGTGAGTTATTTAAAATGGGGGTATCAGAGTTAGCAGAGGTGGTAGAAAAAACGATAAAGTTTGGGGTGAACGAGAAAAATCTACAGATTGATCTAGCTATCGCCAGAGGACTGTCATATTACACCGGAACGGTTTACGAAACAAAACTTCTAGACGAGAGAGTTAAAGGAAGTGTCTGTGGAGGAGGGCGATATGACGACTTGGCCGAGAGTTTTAGTAACCAAAGTTTCCCTGGTGTAGGGGTATCGATTGGCCTCACCAGACTGTTCTCGCAACTTCTTGATGTGGGGGTGATAAAAGCAACCAGAGCGACACCGGCAAAAGTTTTGGTGATCCCGATGGAAGCGAATATGTCTTTTGCCTTAGAGGTGGCAGGGGAACTGAGAGAGTTGGGGGTGCCGACAGAGCTTTATACCGAAGATGATAAATTTAAGAAGAAACTAATGTATGCGAATAAAATAGGAGTTCCCTACGTGGCTATTATTGGTGAAGACGAAGTGGCCAAGAAGAAAGTAAGCCTAAAAAATATGACGACGGGGAAACAGGAACTTCTGGAGGTTAAGATGGTTGCCGAAAAAATTTAGAGCCAAAAGGTGATGGGGTTGAGCTTCAGGGTCTAGAAACTTACGATCCTATAGCCACTAAGTAGTGTATCACTTCGAGGTTGAAAGAGATTGACCGAATAATCTATAATTGAGGCTATGTGGTTTAGGACAAAGGAGGTTGTAAACTGGAGTCTTCTTTTTATTTTATTACTTTTACTATCCTTCTTAACGTTTTATTTTGGGAGTGCGGCGATCGCAGAATATTTTGAAAGGGTGTATATCTCGGACTTTGAATTTTTCGGGGCACTATGGTTGGTTTGTACAACCGCCTTGATATTTGTAGCTTCATGTATGGACAGAAAAGCAAAGGGGTGGTCAAAAATTGCAATTTATTTTTTGGTTTTACTACCACAGGCATTGACTGCAACAGGGATAATTTCAGAGGTTGTTTATATTTATGGAAACACTTCTAAATTTGAGGCGAAAGTGAGCTGGGAGAAAAAAACAATAGAATTGGCACCCCCGGGTCCTGGTTTTCCGATTGTACCTACAGACTTTCCGGGTAACCACTTAATTCCCTGGCTGGGATGGGTAAATGGAACCAGTTGGGACAAAGCTAGCGAAACATGTTCTCATCTAGATAAAGAGGGTAAAAATTTAGTAAACAGCCAGCAAAATATATGGAGATTGCCAACATTGGAGGAAACTCGAGAGGTAGCCAAAGCAAATAGAGTTTGGTCACCAAACTTTTCGGTTTGGTGGACAGCAACAACAAGCGAGTATGAACGTTGCTGGGTGTCAAAAAATGGACAATGTCATATAATTTTTCAGTTGGCAACGGGAAATGAAGTGAAAGCAAACTACGTTCCATTACTCCAAGCGTATAGATGTGTAAGAGATTTTAAGTAATACACATTTGTACTTATTGGAGGCAGAAGATATGGTTCTCTTATGTGTTTAGGTGTTGGGATTAGATCTCCAAAGATGAGCCAGGGGACACGGTCCCTGTCTGACATAGCCCAATTTTGCTATGTCACTTAGACTATAATTTGTTTGGATGATTAAGTATTTAAAGACGAGAGGTATAACTCTACTTGAAGTATTAATAGTCATTGGTATTTTGTCAATTTTGGCTGCCTCTTCGTCAATTTTTATTCCACCACTGATAAACAAAGCCTATGATGCTCGTCGAAAGGCTGATCTCCACAGTATTAAGGTTAATATGGATGTTTACTATAGTTTTGCGGAACAGTATCCGGAAGAACTTCCCGATTGTGGTCAACCTTTGATGTACAAATCGCAAAGTATCTTAAACTCGATACCTTGTGACCCGGTTACAAAAGAACCTTATTTCTACCAAATAAGAAGAGGGGATTTGCAGTCGTTTCGGGTGTATACCCTACTATCAAATTTAAGTGACATTTCAATTAGTGACGTCGGTTGTCTTGGGGGTTGTGGACCGGACTGTTTTTACAACTATGGCGTTTCCAGTGCCAACATCGACTTGGTCAGGTGTTCATTTGTTTGCGCTCCGGGTGGGGGCAGAGAGGGATCCTGTGAACTGTATCAAGATGCGGAACTTAGTCTATGTCCTAATTTATACTACACAGATTCAGTTTGTAAGAATGAGTGTGGTGATCCAAAAAATAGATGTGAAAACGCAAGTGGTAAACAAAAGCCGTACTAAGTTATTTTAAGAAATTTAAGAGATCGTTTATTTTGACGCGTTTTTGTTGTGCAGTGTCTCTTTCTCTTACGGTTACGGTGTCATCTTCAAGAGTGTCGTAGTCAACGGTAATGCAGTAGGGGGTGCCGATTTCGTCTTGGGTAAAATAACGTTTACCAATATTGCCTCTTTCGTCTAACACCGTACTCATTTTGGCTTTTAACAGAGTGAAGATTTCCTTGGCTTTGTTACTAAGTTCTTCTTTGTTGCCTACCAGGGGGAAGACGGCAACTTTGTAGGGGGCTAAAACTGAGGGGAATTTCATAACTACTCTCTGCTTTTCGATATCTTCGAAATAGGCGTTCATGAGAATGATGGTGAGAAGTCGGGAAAGACCAAAGGTGGGTTCGATGACGTGGGGAATGAATTTTTCCTGAGTGTAGGGGTCGGTGTAGCGAAGGTCAACACCTGATTTTTCGATGTGATTTTTTAGGTCAAAGTCGGTACGATAGGCGAGACCAAACATTTCCTTGAAACCCCAAGGAAATTCGTACTCAAGATCTTCGGTACGGGAACTGTAGTGACTAAGCTCTTCTTTGGTGTGGGCTCTCCAACGAAGTTTCTCGGCGGGGATACCAAGAAAGAGGGCAAACTCATACATCTCTTTTTTCCAGTACTCAAAGTACTTTTCCCATTCGTCTGGTTTGACAAAGTACTCAAACTCGGCCAGATCAAACTCGAGGGTACGGAAAGTAAACTTGCCCATGGTGATTTCATTACGGAAAGCTTTGCCGGACTGAGCCAGACCAAAAGGAAGTTTTGGGTGGATAGAGTCTAAAACTTGTTTGAAGTCAACGAACATTCCTTGGGCCAACTCTCCTCGAAGATAGGCGGTACTTTTGCCTTCAGTGATGATACCGATCTGGGTTTCAAAAAGCTGATTGAAGTTTCTGACTTTAGTCCAGGTTTTGTTGCCGCACTTGGGACACTTGATTCCTTGATCCTTGATTATTTCATCGAGTTCTTTTAAAGGTTTACCTTCCACGTTTTCAATATTCTTAACGGCATCTTCGATTAGGTGGTCGGCACGAGTGCGGTAATGACAGGTAAGACAATCGATCATGACATTAGTGAAGTTTTCGGTGTGACCTGAAGCATCCCAGACTTTGGGGCTCATGATAACGGAAGTATCCAAACCAAACATGTCGGAACGGGAAGAAACAAAAGTGTTCCACCAAAGGTTGATTAAATTCCGTTTTAACTCAGTACCCAAAGGACCGAAGTCGTAGGTGTTGGCCAGACCGCCATAGATCTCGGAACCGGGGAAGATAAAACCACGACGTTTGGCAAGGGAAATAATTTTTTCCAGAGTGGCGTCTTTGGTTGGTTTTTCCATTTTAGGGAGTGAGTCTTTTAACACCACGATAAAGATAGGTTGCTTCACGAATATTGTCGATGCCGAGCATCTTCATAATAAAACGACTGGGACCGGCACCTAAACCACCGTGAGGAGGACAGCCATAGCGGAAGAAATTGAGGTAGTCACCAATAGTGGCATCGGTTAATCCTTTTTCAGTGGCTTGGTTTTTGAGAATGTCATATCTGTGTTCACGCTGAGCACCGGTAGTGACCTCGAGTCCGTTCCAGAGAAGATCAAAACTCATGGTGGTGTCTGGTTTGTCGGCGTAGCGCATGTGATAGAAAGGACGGCCTTCGATAGGGTAATCGGTGATAAAAACAAATTCGTGACCATATTTTTCCAGTACATACTGACTGATGCCCTTTTCTTCATCTCCTGTGAGATCGGCAGGTTTTTCGCTTTTAATGCCTTTTCCTTTGAGAATTTCCTTGACTTCGGCAAAAGTGATTCTAGGGAAAGGAGAAGTAGGAATGGGAACTTCACGGTTAAAGACTGCTTTTATTTCTTTGCCATAAACAGCGTTAACTTTGGAGGTAATGGCAACGATGATGGATTCTTCGATGTCCATAACCTCGTGATGATCTTTGATAAAGGATACTTCTAAGTCGTAACCTGTAAACTCGGTAGCGTGACGAGAGGTGAAAGAGGGATCAGCCCGGAAAACCGGACCGATCTCGAAAACTTTTTCGAAACCGGCGGCCATGGCCATCTGTTTGTAGAACTGGGGGGATTGAGAAAGATAGGCTTTGCGGTCGAAGTAATTAACTTCAAAAACTTCGGCACCTGATTCGCTCGCCGTGTTCATAAGTTTGGGGGAGTGGATTTGGATGAAGCCCTTGTCAGTCATGGTGTCGACGAAGACTTGGTCCATGAGAGTCCAGACCTTGAAAATAAGGGCATTTCTCTCTTTGCGAAGGTCAAGATAACGCCAGTCGAGACGGGTGTCGAGATTGGTTTCACTTTCCCCCTTTTCATCTACGGGAATGGGAAGTTCGGGCTCGGCTTTGGAAAGGACTTCAACGGTTTCAACTAAAACTTCAATACCGTTGGGGGCTTGAGAATTTTCTTTGGACTCACCAACAAGGGTGACAACCGATTCGAGGGAGAGATCCTGGATAGTGGCAAAAGCATCGGTATTGGATTTGATGATGACTGTTTGGACGGTACCGGTGACGTCACGAAGAATTAAAAAGGCGATACCTCCTTGTTTTCTTAAAGTTTGTACAAAACCGGAGAGCAAAATCTTTTGGCCGGTGTTTTTTTTGATGTCTTTAATGTATGTTCTTTCCATTTGAAGTTTATTATACAGCTCCTTAGGCTCGATAGAGTGATAAAATAGGTCGTTAAGATGATAGAAAGAGGAGAAAATCTGAGATCTGGTACGTTTTTGGAGGTTGATAAAGAAAAATTTGGCGTAAATTTGTCGATAAAAGAGAAGGCCGCACTTGATTTGGCGGCAGAAATTCACAAGTGTGATGTCAGAAAAATTACGGGAGAGCCGTATGTAAATCACTGTGTGGCGGTGGCAATGATCTTGAAACAATGGGAGGCGGATGAGGATATGATAGTGGCTGGTTTGTTACACGATACTTGGGAAGACCACCCAGATCTGATTTCCCTAGAACAAATTAAGGGAGTGTTTGGAGAGCGAGTGGCACATCTGGTAGACGGGGTAAGCAAGTTTGTATCGGCAACCGGAAAAGAGAGTGACTTTGAGACCTTGAGAAAGATAACTACGGAGACCTTGGTTGATCCTGGTGTGGCGATGATAAAACTGGCGGACAGATTGCATAACATGACGACGATGAAGGATTTTAAAGAAGAGAAGAAACAGGAAAAGGCCAAGGAGACTTTGAGTGTTTATGTTCCCTTGGCCGAGTCTTTGGGACTATGGCAGGTAAAAAATGCTTTGGCGGATATCGCCTTTTCTTACGTTGACCCGGAGAGATATAACGATGTTAAAAGAAAAATCGATAGTGATCCGAGATTAAATGAAGATTTCATCCGAAGAACGGAGGAGGATATCCGAACCGCACTTAAGGGTGGGGGAATAAAGGCACTTGTGGAACATCAGGTTGGTGGTTACTGGGAACTTTCGGAGAAACAAAAGAAATCAGCGATGAGATCGGATAGCCGACCAAAAGAGTTTGCGGATATTACGGATGTGGTTAGCTTTCGAGTGATTATCGAGAACGAGCGTGATATGGGGGAGTGCTACAGAGCCATGGGGGTGGTTCGTACACGCTATCCGGAGCTATTACAACAGTCCAGAAGCGATGATTATTTAGCTACTCCGGCTATCAACGGATATAGTGCTTTACACGATACTTACAAACTTGATGAAGGGAATATTGAGGTGGCTTTTACGACAATAAACAGAGAACAGTTTAATAACTGGGGAGTGGCCAGCTTGTCTGCTGAAGAGCTTCGATCTGAGCCTGATAAATATAAGAGGAAGTTAATCTTTACCCCTAAAAGGGAGCTGGCAATAATGGAGCTTTCGGCAACGGGGATTGATGTGGCATTTCGACTGAACCCTTTGTTGGGTCTTCGGGCAGTAGCAATTAAAATTGACGGAAAAGTGGAGGGTTTGGAGGCGGTTGTACCAAATGCTTCGGTGGTAGAGATTCTTACCGAACAACACCAAACAAAACCAAACGCCGAGTGGTTAAAGTTTTGTAACAGAGAGACTGCCAGCCAGATTGATAGCCAGTTGAAAATTGTCGAACACGATGTGGAAGTGGAAAAAGGGGAGAAAATGCTCGTTGATGGGGTACTTCGAGAAAGGGGAATCTTGAATATTGAAGATCTGGATGAGGATATTGTGGACAAGCTTTTAGTAGACTTGGGGTGTTGGCACGGAATTGACGATCTATATTACAAAGTGGCGTATGGACTGGACTTGTCTTTGGTGTCTCGGAAACTTGACGAAATGAAAGTAGGGAGAGGCATGTTTACGACGGTACTGGTTGAAGGTCCGAACTCAATTGGGGTTTCGGAACAGGTGGCCGGAATCATCAGCCGAAATGGTGGAGACGTACGAAGTAAGGTAGAAAAAGTGGGTAAAAATGAAAGATTTACCATCCGTATGCTTTTGGCAGTGGATTATCAGGGGAAGAAGAAGATTGAAGAAGAGATGTTAAAAAGATTTCCGAGTTGTGTGGTGATATAAAAAAACGCCACCGGATGGTGGCGTAATGTTGGTTATTCTGAGCTTACTACAGCAATTAATAAGATGAGGAAAATGGCTAACAGCAGAGCGTCGACGATGATGGCTGTGAAGATATCGTTTCGGTTGTAGATTAACGGAAGGCTGCTTTCGAAATATAGGTTGGTCCCGCTGGGTGTAAAGGCTAACCATTTTCCGGCCTTGAGGGTAGTTGTGAGCCTGGTAGCATCGGGACTGCCCGGTCTTGGGTCTGGGGTGGAACAAATTGTATTTATTTTGTCTTCACCGTTGAAGAGGCAGAAAGGGCCATTGGCGGCGATATCCAGTGTAGTATCGGAGGCGGCGGTGATGGTTGTGTCGGGGCTTAAGTTGAGGTCTACAATGTAACTAGTGGCTGAGACATCTTTGGTCATTAGACTGGTGAAATAGTATCCCCCGTAGATAATCGCCAGACAGACAAACGAGGTAATGAAGAGTTTGAGAAAAGCGCGCATTTTTATCTCCTTGGAACCTGAATTTTAAGTTGCTTGGGGTGATTATAGTACGGAATCTTACTATAGGCAATATTCTTATAAAGCCGAGCCTTAAAATGTAGTATATTGGTAGTGTTTGAGTAATATAGAAAGCTTAACTAAATGTCTGGAGCCGGAGAGGGTGAGAAGGAATGAGCCTTTGTCGGCACACACAACCTTGGGGATTGGGGGAAAAGCAGATTTGTTTTATATCACGGAGTCTTCGGGAGATTTAGTCAAGGCGGTGCGTTTGGCACGGTCGTTTCAGGTACCGGTAACGGTGATTGGCGGAGGCAGTAATATTTTGGTGGGAGATGGAGGGGTGAGGGGACTTGTTATAAAGAACAGAAGTAAAAAGATAACAATTCATAAGGAGGGGAAAATTCATGCAATTTTGCGTGGAGTGGTTAGTGCAAGATGGATGAGATCGACAAGGGGCACTAATAGAAGTGATTTTACAGATATTAACTACGATGAGAGTGACAAACCGGATGTAGAGGTTGTGCTGGACAGCGGGGTAAATTTGCAGGTGGCTATGGCGCAACTATTTGATCAGGGAGTGACGGGATTACAGTGGTACAGCAGAATTCCCGGAACTATTGGAGGAGCGGTGTACAACAACATTCACGGAGAAACACATACTTTTGCCGAGATAGTCAAAAAAGTAGTGATTCTGGACAAACACGGAGGAATTAAGACAGTTGCGGGTAAAAACCTGAAACTTGGTTACGACTATTCTAGATTTCATGAGTCGGGAGAAATAATTTTGGAAGTGACCTTGGTTTTAAAGGCGGGAGATGTGGAGAGAGCACGAAAAACGGCTGATGAGTGGAAGAAGCGTAAAACAACACAACCGATGAATTCAGCGGGGTGTGTGTTTAAAAACATTAGTGAGGAAGACAGAGCCATTTTGGGATATCCAACAACGTCGGTGGGATACATTGTCGAAAATATTTTGAACATGTCAGGATTCAAGGTCGGGGGTGCGGCGATCGCCAAGGAACATCATAACTTTATTGTGAACAAGGGAGGGGCAACGGCCAAGGATTTTTTGGCCGTGAGAGACGAAATTGTAAAGAGGGCTAGGGAAGGAGTAGGGATTGAGCTGGAAGATGAGATAATTCGGATAGGAGAGTTTGATTAGTTATAAACTATCGACAGCAATGATAAAAAGAGTGGACGATTAGAGAGGATTTGATTGATATAATTCTGATATGGCTTATGATTTTAAAGAGATAGAAAAAAAGTGGGGGGGCAAGTTTGTGGGTTTTGCCGGATTTAAAGCACAGGATTTTGAGAGTAAGCCGAAGAAATATGTACTACAAGAGTTTCCTTATCCTTCTGGATCGGGATTACATGTAGGACACGCGTTTTCGATGACCGGAGCGGACATTTATGCCCGATATATGAGAATGAACGGGTTTAATGTAATGTTTCCCATGGGATGGGACGCATTTGGATTGCCAACGGAGAACTACGCGATAAAGATGGGAGTAAAACCCCAAAGTATAACGAAAGAAAATACCGAGAAGTACAAAGCACAGATGAACAGGTTGGGATTTTCTTTTGATTGGGATCGGGAAGTGGATACGACCGACCCTGGTTATTACAAATGGACACAGTGGATTTTTACGAAACTTTTTGAAAAAGGATTGGCTCACAAAGAAGAGATGGCGATAAACTGGTGTCCAAAAGACAAGATCGGTTTGGCTAATGAAGAAGTAATTGATGGAAGGTGTGAGCGATGTGGAACGGAGACCGAGAGAAGAATAATTTCACAGTGGGTGGTGAAGATTACAGCCTATGCCGACAGACTTCTGGAGGGATTGAAAGATACCAACTTTATAGAAAAAGTGAAGGCAGCTCAGACAAATTGGATAGATAAGAAAATAGGGGCAAATATTCGCTTTGAAATTAAAGATAGCGAGGAAAAACTGGAAGTATTTACGACCAGACCAGATACGCTTGAGGGAGTCACTTTTATGGTGATAGCACCGGAGCATAAATTGGTAAAGGAGTTGCTTGAGAATGAAGAAGTTAAAAAATATGTGAATGAGGCGAAGAAAAAGAGCGAGATGGAGAGAGCTGAGCTAGGAAAAGAAAAAACGGGGGTGTTTTCCGGACTTTACGCTATTAATCCAGTAACCAAAAAAGAAATTCCAGTATGGATTGCCGACTACGTATTGGTGTCATATGGAACTGGAGCAATTATGGCTGTGCCGAGTCATGATGAGCGAGACGAGGCGTTTGCTAGTAAATATTCGTTACCCATTAACCGGGATTATGTGCCGGACATGAAGATGATGGATTTAATTGTGGAAAAGGGAGTAGGGGAAGAGTCCGTGAACTATCATTTAAGAGACTGGATTTTTAGCCGCCAACATTACTGGGGTGAACCGATTCCGATGGTCTACTGCGAGAATGATGGGTGGGTAGCAGTACCTGAGGAGCAACTACCGGTAAGATTGCCTGAGGTGGAAAAATATCAACCAACAGATACCGGAGAGTCTCCTTTGGCCAGTATCACCGAGTGGGTAGAAACAGAGTGCCCTAAGTGTGGAGGATCCGCCAAAAGAGAAACCGACACTATGCCGAACTGGGCTGGAAGCGACTGGTATTTCTTACGATACTGTGATCCAAAAAATGAGGACGCGTTGGCGGATATGGAAAAGATGAGGTACTGGTTACCGGTGGATGTTTATATGGGTGGAGATGAACATAATACTTTGCACCTACTTTATTCAAGATTTATTTACCAGTTCCTTTGGGATCTGGGTGTGGTGCCTAAGGAGTATCCAGAGCCGTATATAAAAAGGATGTCACACGGGGTAATTTTGGGTGCTGACGGCAACCGTATGAGTAAAAGTGTGGGTAATGTAATTATTCCTGATAAGGTAGCCGATATTTACGGAACCGATGTACTACGAACCTACATGATGTTTATGGGACCGTTTGACGCGACGATGGCCTGGAATGAGAGATCCCTGGTGGGTGTAAAACGGTTCTTGGAAAAATTCCAGAGACTGGTTGAAGAAAGTAAGGATAAGTACGTGGTGACCAGTGCCGAGGGGATGAGGACAATACACCACTTGGTCAAAGGGGTGGGTGAGGATATCGCCGAGTTTAAATACAACACGGCGATAGCGAAGATAATGGAGGCAGTTAACGATCTGACAAAAAATAAGATGGAGTTGGCTAAGACAGAGTTGCTGATGATGGTTAAGGTTTTGGCACCATTTGCTCCTTTTGTGGCTGAAGAACTGTGGAGTATCTTGGGGGGAGAGTTCAGTGTGCATGTTTCGGAGTGGCCTAAGTTTGAAGAAAAATATTTGGTGAGTGAGATTGTAACTCTTTCGGTACAGATAAATGGGAAACTAAGGGGTACAGTAGAGGTATCTCCCGAGGCCAGTGAAGAGGAAGTAAAAAAGGTAGCTGAGGAACAGGAAAAGGTGCAGAAATATTTAGCTGAAGGGAAAGTGATCAAAGTAATTTATGTGAAGGGGAAGACAATAAACTTTGTGCTCACAGCCTGAGATACAACGGTAATACTCAATGAGGTTAAAGTAAGGAGTTGACAAAACTGCCTTACTATTATAAAGTAATCTTACTATGACATATACAGCGACGATCACTAGTAAAAGGCAAATTACCTTACCGGCTTCATTGTTTTCCGAGCTTGGTTTGAAAAAAGGACAGAAGCTAACAATCACCAAACGAGGAGATGAACTGGTGATGAAATCAGCATTGTCGGCGATGTATAGATTATATGGTTCAGTAAAGTTACCCGAAAAATATAAAGGGATGGATATTGATGAGATGATCGAGAAGGCAAAGATGGAGCATTTTAGTAAGAAAAAGATATGAAGTTTGTTGATACCAATTATTTTGTGAGGTTTTTGGTAAACGGGGAAACCGAACAGGGAAAATTGGTAAAAAAATTATTTGAAGAAGGGGCATCTAAAAGAGCGGAACTTTCAAGTTCATCGGTGGTGTTTTTTGAAATTTATTGGCTAATGAAAAGTATCTACGGCAAGAAAAAAGATGGCTTGTTTGCAATCTTACGAGATATATTAGCCATGAGTTTTATTAAATGGGAAAGTGGAAAAATTTTGACGGAGGCAGTTGAACTAATGAAGAAGACTAATTATGACTTGGAAGACGCATATAACTTGATATATGCAAAAAGTGTCGGTTCGGATGAGCTGGCAAGCTTTGACAGTAAGCTACAGAAAGCCTGGAAGAAGTATTAATCCTGCGAGGACAGTCCTCGCAAGCTGATATATGGTGATTTGAAAGTTGGGGGTTTGTGATAACATGATTTATGTTTAAAAATACAAAATCTCTATATGCACCTTTTTTGGTGCTTTTGTTGTTAGTGGCGACTTTCTTTGTGGGCAGACTGTCTGCACAAGTAGATCAGTATAAAGGAGGGGGAAGTGGTGTGGCTGAAAATACGAACCCAGGAGCAGCGGCTCCTACAACCGAGTCGAAGATCTCGGTGCCGGCTCTTAAGACAATAGCTAAAGGGTTGGGTTTAAATACCGGAGACTTTAATAAGTGTTTGGATAGTGGTACTTTTGAGAATAAGGTAAAAGAAGAGTCCGCAGAGGGTCAGAGTAGAGGAGTTACCGGAACACCGTCGTTTTTTATTAACGGAATTTTGATAGTTGGTTCATTGCCCCAGTCTGACTTTGAGGCGGTGATTGATGCCGAGTTGAAAAACGGTACCGGAGACAAAGCCAAGATATCTTCAGGCGAAACTCTGAAAAGACAAAAAATTGCTTACGGAACAGGTTATGTTGAAGGAGGCAAAAATGCCAAGGTCAAGATAATGGAGTACACCGACTTTGAGTGTCCTTACTGTACCCGGGCTTTTCCCACAATTGAAGCTCTTTTAAGCAAGTATGGAGAAAACATTAGTTTGGAGTATCGAAGCTTCCCATTATCTTTCCATCCTAATGCTCAAAAAGCCGCTGAAGCTGCTTTGTGTGCCGGAGAGCAGGGTAAACTTTGGGAGATGCATGACAAGATGTTCGAAGTGATGGCACAACAGTAAAGATCGCTGTTGAAGATGTGGAAATAAGGGGCGCGAAAGCGCTCCTTTTGGTAGCTAGGTAGTTTTATATAGCCGCCAAACTGTAGATGGAGATGAGGGCGGCGGACAGGGTGTCACTCGTGATTGGAGTATCGGCGTAAACGGTGACAAAGGCACCAATTTTGAGGTCGTTAGAAGTCAACCTTTGAGGACCAGTCTGGTTGGTTGTGACAATTTCCGTGTTGTCTGAAACGCTAATGGTGTAATTTTTTTCTGTTGGAGAAATGAGGGCGATGCTTGCTGGTACGGGATTGAAACTAGTTGGGCGAAGGATACCGGCTACGACAATTGATCCGGCGTTAACTTCTTTGATTTCACCGGTGAGCAGATTGGAGTCGGAAATTCTGGAGATGGTTTTGGCGACTAGATTGTTGGTATTGGCGGTACGAAGATCTTCAGTAAGGATAATATCGATGAACTCACCGACGGCGAGATCGTTAAAGTTGAGTTTGTCAGTTGGAGATGAAGTATCACTGACTGTTTTGAAGACGTAGGGAATAAAGATTTTTGGTTTGGTGATTTCCGTGGTATCGGTGACACTGATTTTGAAATTAGAAATATTGTTTTCATAACCTACTGGTGGTGTTACCGGAACGACATCGACGGCGAGAGAGTCTTTTGTTTTTTGGGTAATTTTGGCAGAGTATAAATTGAAGATAGGGGAGGAAAAATAATAGGCGTTGGGATTGAGAGATTTGGCTGCTTTATTGAATAAATTTATTTGGGGAAGGGAAATAAAATTGTTCTTTGCGGCAAAGTTACCAAGAAAGACTACAAGAGCAATGACTGATAAGACTAAAATAACGATGAAGGTACTGGTGAGATCAAATTTTTTGCGATTATCCATATTTTTTATTATTTAACTTTGCTTGTTAAGGACAAACTGGGTATTTGACAATAACAACTCCACTTCCACCTGAGCCGACGGTAGCGCCCCCGGCAGTATTACTACCACCACCGGCACCACTATTGGCTGCTCCATTAGTCTGACAGGCGGTACCGCCCGATAAGACTGTACCACAGCCCCCCGTTGCTGACCCACCCCCAGCACCACCACCGGCATAATAGATAGACGTACCACTAATGGAATTAGCAACACCGATACCTGTATTACCTCCGTAGTTTTCATTGGCTCCAGTACCATTTGTTCCAGCTCCCCCAGCACCGCCTCCTCCACCGCCGGCGGCATAGACGCCGATACCACCGGCGTAACCTTGACCTGCGGTTCCAGATCCAGCCGCCCCGCTTCTACCTCCACCTCCACCACCCGAACCTCCAGGTGATCCAGCGTCAGACGAAGCACCCCCCGCACCGCCTCCCGTGGCTGTGATGGTACCAAATATTGAATTGGCGCCGTTTGTGTTGGCGGCACCACCAGCACCTACAGTGACAGAGTAGTTACTCGATGCGGTAAGAGAGTATGAGGCGTTTGTTAAGTAACCACCAGCACCTCCCCCACCATTACCATTAATCCCGGTACCACCTCCTCCACCGCCAGCGACCACGAGGACTTGAGCTGTTTTTGGTGTGGTTATTGATAAAGTACCACTACTGTAAAAGGTATGTATTCTGTATCCACCAACAGTAGTGATCGTTCCACCCGTACCCTCTGTACAACAAGTGCCTGTCCAGGGAATGGTGCTAACTGTGCCTCCAGTACCTCCTGTACAAGCCGAAAAGGGGAGGGTATAAAGAGTTGTACCCCAGATGGTAATGGGAAGATAGCTGACGGTGTCTGCGAGGACGGTTTCTCTAGAAGAAAACAAAAGGAAAAAACTCAGTAAGAGGATGATGATAAAGGTGGGCGGATGGAGTTTCTTTAGCGCAGCAATCATCTTGGCATATTTAGAATTTGTTTAATCTGATCGACTTCATTTTTTAAGTCGGTTACCTGCGACTTAAGAGAGTCGATTTCGACTTGTTGCTCCTTGATTGCTTCGATGAGAATGGGGCCAAGACGATCGTAACCGACAGCCTTATATCCATCGGGACTGGTTATAACTAGTTCTGGGAAGATCTTTTCTACTTCTTGAGCGATGACACCAATTTGACGAGCATTTCCCATATCGGCTTCGGTTTTCCAGTTAAAATACACACCTCTAAGCTGTTCGACTTTGTCCAGGATGTTTTCCGGAAGAGGTTTGATGTTGGTTTTGAGACGAATATCGGAAGTGGCAGTTATCGATCCACCAGTAGTAATAGCGTTGGTTTCCAAATTAACAACGAATGGCCAGACACCACCAACGGTACACCATGTGGTAGAGGCTGTAGCCTCACATCCTCTTAAAATATAAAACAGGTTACTATTGTTGTGAAGCATTGCTCCTCGATGATCAGTATCCTTAAAATATATTGTAGGAGAAGCATTGTTTATCCACATCTGACCGGTGGTTGTAACAGTACTGGAAAAAGTTCCTGTGCCACTACTCAAAGCACCAACGGTGACGGTGCTCGGGGTAGATATCGTTTGTGAATTGTAAGTATATTTCCAGTATCCACCCGCTGGGACGCCAGCAGTGACTGTGCCTGCTCCGGTGTAACCAAATCCATCTCCGGTATATGTCATGTGCATGGCAGCACTCCCCAAAGCCCCACTTTCACCAATTGAGATGTATGCACCCTGGGCAGTCCAGTTATCACCTGTACTAATCGAATCGAGAACAAAATTTGGTAAGGAGTTCTCCGGTGTGGTTCTGATGTTGCCGTTGACTTCTAGTTTTGTTCCAGGAGTAGTGGTTCCAATGCCTACGTCACCACTAGCATCCACAACAAATAGTCCAGTACCGGCGGAGTTTTGGGCTTCAAATATATTTGCCGTTTGGGCACCGGCTGCTCTTACAGCCAAAGGTATTTGGTTGGCATAGTTATTGGGGGATTTGAAAAGATTTGCAGCAGCTCCAGTCCAGTCAAATTGCCAGGCATAGCTATCAACAGCATTTCCACCGATTCTTAATGATGCTGTTCCTGTGGTGCCATCACTTACCCAGACTCTCCAATCAGTACCACCTCTTTTTAAACCCAGAAAGTCGTTTATTCCGCCTGCGGCACTATATATTTCAAGTGCGGAGTTTGGTGCTGTTGTCCCAATACCGACTTTGCCAGCATTAGTAAGGTAAAAGTCTGAACTAGTTCCTCGCGAGCTTAACCAACTTCCATTGGTACTGAGATTAGCAAGCTGGGTGAAGGTTACGGCAGTACCTTGGCCACCAGAGGCTCCCGACATCCACGCACCCCAGTACTTACTATTACCGTCAAAGCGAAGCATTCCAGCGCCGGTATTGTAAGTACCAGCATTAACTTTAAAAGTGGAATTTGCTACACCATTGCCTGCACCTGGGTCGTAAGTGGAGTTGACGGACCATGAGGCACCTTGCCCTACGGGACTAGTGGTGAGCTCAGAGTAATTGGAGTAATAGCCGGCGCGTTCCTGGATAATTTTGCTGATATAAGCATCAGAGTAAATATTGCCGGCAATGCTAAGCGTATTTGTAGGATTCGTTGTCCCGATACCGACTTTACCACCGACGTAGATGTTGCCAGTTGCTGGGGTGAGGTTGAGAAAATTATCTGCTGGACAACTAGTTCCGTTACAGACAAGAAGGTTTTTGTTGACAATCTGGATATCATTAGTGCCGGCGAAAGCATCTGTGACACCATTTATCATGAATCCCAGACGAAGGAGTTCGCGGTCGGAGGTGGCGATGGTGGTAGCACTAGCCGTTAGGGGATCGGCGTCAACCATGGTGAGATTGTTCACGAGCTCACTATTGACATATCCGGGGTTAGAAGTTGCGCAGTTAGTTGATCCAATAGGAGCAGCTTCCTTTCCTATTTGGGTGATGGGATTTTGGAGGGTGAGTCCGGAAGCAGGATCTCTATCAAGGGTAATAACATCGGCATAACCATCTCCATCAGCATCTTTGACACAAAGAAGTGATTGCTGAATTTTTCCGTTGGTATTTATTCCAATATATGAGTTTGTGCCAATATTTATTTGTTTTCCGGGGGCAAATACTAGAGTTGAATTAAGAAGAATACTAGCATTTTGCAATGTTAAATTCCCGTTTGCCACCCCATTAGTAGACTCATAGATGACACATTCGGTAGACAAGGTAACATCACCATAAGGTTGGCCATTGGCACCATCCGGTGAAAAATTACAGTATCCGGCAGCATTTGCCGATGATCTAACAACGAAGAGGAAGATGATAAGCGAGAGAATGGCTGCTATTTTTTTCATAATTTTTTGTTACCTTAATGGCATGGGCTGGGTGGCTTTATTGCCCAGGTCAGAAATAATTTCAAACGAGACTTTGTAAGTTTCTTCGTAGGAGTCGGAGACGGTAAACGAAGTTGTCCAGACCCCTTTCAACTTTGTTCCCGAAACGAAAGTCATTGGGTATACCTTTGTTTGATTGTCAGTGAACATGGTGAGGGAAATTGAGCTGACAGGTTCTTTGCTTACCGATGTGGCAGTAATGGTTTGAACAGTGTCCTTTTTTGGATCTAGAGGATCGTAGATAACGTTAGAAATCTTAGCGACTTTTTCTTCACCACCCTGGATATTGTAGGTTTGTTTACCATGAGGGAGAAAAAGATAGGGAGTAGGGGCTTGGACGACACCCTGGGGGAGTTTTTCACCGGTGCGGGTAGTAGTAGTTGTTTGGGGAATTAGGGAGGGGAGATTAAGTTTCCAGCCAAAAGGATTAGCCAGAATGAGGAAGAAGCCAAATAGACCCAGAGAAACGCCCAAAGCGATGAGGAGAAAAGGAGATATTTTGCCTAGATTCATAGCTACTATCATAGTAGAGAAAATATATGCATTAGTCAACTTGGTGTACTGGCCGGCCACATCGGTGACACTGGGTAATTTAAGGTAGCATACTCAATCGGGGTCTGGTAAGCAAGAGATTGGTGGGGTCTCTGGAAGTTGTACTCCACTAACCACTCCGTCATGTCGTGG
>Ga0209210_1000117_pt1 | contig 97683 bp, 101 predicted proteins | sample RifGroA1_FD_183991 | JGI IMG/M metagenome (GOLD analysis project Ga0209210, IMG submission 183991) | Contaminated groundwater microbial communities from Rifle, Colorado, USA - Rifle Groundwater A1 (SPAdes) (version 2) | ecosystem: Environmental > Aquatic > Deep subsurface > Groundwater >...
CGGAGCTAATAAAGATGCAAAATGTTGTCCTTACACCACATATAGCATCCGCAACGTATGAGGCAAGAAATAAAATGGGGGAAATGGCGGTTTCGGCAATTTTAGATACTTTCTCCGACAAAAAACCTCAAAATTTAGTCAATGAAGAAGTATGGAATAAACGGCGTAAATAATAATTTTTGAGTAATAAATATCTCTTATGTTCTACAGAAGTTGGTACTTCAAAGGCATCCAAACAAAATACGAATTTAATAGATATAGCTTTTTCTTATCAATTCCCATCCGTGGCGGTTTGTGTCAACCAATCCAATTGACACGGGTTTACCTACTTGTATTTGTTCCAAGGCCTTTTTGATTCTTGCCCGATGCGCTTTATTATGTTTATTTTTTGGTTCTTCTTTTAGATATTCTTGCATTTTTGCGACTAAAGATTGCATATTTTCTTTTTTACTATCGTTCGTTATTAAATCTATTTCGTAAGCGGCAGGGGAAAGAGTTGGTCGATATTCCCTAATACTTCTCTGAAGTGGAGGATTGCCATATATTTTCATTTTTCTATGCTCTTCCTTAGGAGAAACATATCTAAAATCTGATGGCCGTTTAACTGCTATTGTTGAACTTTTTTCCCATTCTTTTTGTCTTTTAATATAATTATCAATTCTCTCGGCATGTTTTGGTGTCCAAATACTCAAGATTTGCCTTTCATTTGAATTCATAATGTGTTCCATTAATCCTCGTGCTGTAACTAAATGTCTTGCATCATTTGCAGTATGAAGTTGGTATTCACCGGGTCTGATATCTCCATATCTATAATCAAACGGCTTTAGTTTTAACATTTCTTTTAAATGTGGAGCTGAGTCTCTTAGAGATTTTTCGAAATCCACTTTTGCGGCACTTGCTCTCTCGAATAAATAGTACCAATTTGTGTTTGCAACATCCGTAGCTAACAGAGTTCTGCCTAGAGCACCCGTCAGTCGGGCAATATAACCAAAAAAGGGTGTAATTTTCCTACTTTCAGAAGTTTCTCGCGCGGCTCCGCCAGTTAATAACTCCCTGAAAGCCCTATTTTCCAAATCTGGTATGCAATATTCAGGTACTATTGGTCCCCCAGTAGAATCTATTTGATCTTTCAAGATTTGTCTCCAGTTTTCTGGTAGTTTGTATTTTACGCCAGCCTGCTCAGAATCTTGGTAGTCCAATTCAACAATTTTTATATTGACTCCATGATAATTTTGCTCATAAGTTTTTACTTGATGTTCGGGTCTTTTGTCTACTTCTGGCGTTGGTTCCACAAGTTAATTATAAAGGATTTATGTAGTAGAATTTAAAGATGTCTATTTTTAACAGAAAAAAAGACGAGGATGAAGAAGATTTAGACGACAAAAAATTTGAAGACAAAAAATTCAAAGACTTAAACCCTCAAAATAAAAGGAAAAGGAAGGAGCCGCAAAAACCATGGGGGAGGCCCGAGAGGCTCTTGGTTTTATCCGTGCTTTTGGCGACTATATTTCTTTCGGCTTTTCTTGGACTTTTTGCCCGCGACTTCAAACTTCCGGGTCTGCCCAGACTTTCGATGCCTTCGTTTGATTTTTTTGAAGGCGAAACCATAGTTATCAAAGGCAATAAGCAAAGCGAGGAAAAAAGCAAGAAGATTAGTGAGGAATTTAAAAATATCACCAAAAATCTTTCCGGAGTTTATGGACTATATGTAATAAGGCTTAATGGGGAAGGCGCTTACGGAATTTTTGACAAGGAAAAATTTGAGGCAGCTTCTTTAGTTAAACTTCCGGTTTTAGCAACTTTATATAAAGAGGCCGAGGCCGGAAATATTGATCTGGATACAAAATATTCGCTTAAAAACTCCGACAAAATTACCGGAAGCGGAAGTCTTTCGGGAAAACCGGCCGGGACAGTTCTAACCTATAGAGATTTGGCCCGTTTTATGGGAAAGCAGTCGGACAATACAGCCTATGGAATTATTAAAAGAATTCTCGGAGATGCCAAAATAAACAAAGAGATTTCTGATTTAGGAATGACAAACACATCTCTTTCGGACCATTCTACAAGCCCATATGATACAGGAATCTTTTTTGAAAAATTGTATAAAAATCAAATTGTAAAGGAGAAATACAAAAATGAGATTTTGGATTATTTGACAGACACAATTTATGAAAACTGGTTAGTTGCCGGAATACCCGAGGAGATAAGAGTTGCACACAAGTATGGTCGGGAACTCCATGTTGTAAATGATGCCGGGGTGGTTTTTACCAAAGAACCGTTTATTTTGGTCATTATGACTAAGGGGGTAGTTGAGAGGGAAGCCGACGAATTTTTCCCCAAGCTTACAAAAGTAATATACGACGGAGAAACTTCAAAATAGAACAATTAAGGATTAGAAGTAAATGCTCCTGAATCTAAAATTTGGCTCTCTTTTTTGGCTTTTTCCTCAACAATTTGTGCGATTTGGCTTTCACTGCAAGATGCCTTTGGGACGCTTTCTTTGAGAAACCATTCAAATTTACCCGAACAACTTTTACAGGCCAAAGTTCCTGTTAAGGGACAAATTTGAATATGAGCCAGCCCCTCCGGAATTTCCCAGTTTATAGCTTCTTCGGATGCCAAAAGGTGTTTTACGATGTTATTAAAAATAGGCGCAGCCCCGGTGATGCCGGAGGCGATATGGCTCATGGGAGAGTTGTCGTTATTTCCCACCCAGACGGCCACCAGATATTTTTGATTAAAGCCCAAAGTTAAATTGTCGCGGAGGTTGTTGCTTGTTCCGGTTTTAACGGCAACTTCCGGATGTTTGGGAATTACAAGTTGCGAGCTTGAGCCAAAAGAAGGTGTGCGGGCAGCATTGTCTTTGAGAATATCAATAAGAAGATACGCAACCCGTGGGTCGATAACTTGCTCATTTTCGCAATCAGTACAAGCCTTTTCTAAAACTTTTCCCTGAAAGTTTGTTACCTTAAGAATAGAGGTAACTTCCGGCCGTTTTCCATAATTTGCGATTACGCTGTAAACTTGAGACAAATCAATAAGCCTTACATCTCCGCCCCCCAGAGTTAAAGATAAACCGTAGTCAGAAGGATTGGTCCAGGTTGTTATGCCCATTTTCCTGCCTAATTCGATCATGTTGACTACTCCATATGATGCCAGGACTTTTACTGCCGGAATATTTCTGGATTCGGCCAGGGCGCTTCTTAAAGTTATATTCCCGCGATACTCACTATCATAATTTTTAGGTATATATGGGGGTTGTCCGGCTACCGAGAAGGTGACAGGAGAGTCGGAGAGAATTGAAGAAGGAGTAAGGCCGTGGGAAAGTGCATAGGCATAGTTTATGATTTTTATTGAAGAGCCGGGTTGCCGTAGACTAGTTGTTACATTAACGTTGCCGTCGTTTTTTTGATCAAAATAATCTTTCGAACCAACCATGGCCAAGATTTCGCCGGTTTTGGAGTTAAGAACAAGTGCTGCTCCATTTCCGACACGGAGACTTTTTAGTTTCTCAACTTCGCTTTTTACAACCTCTTCCGCCATTTCTTGTATTGGGTAATCCAAAGTTGTAACCACCTCGAGACCGCCTTTTTCAACCACTTCTTCTCCGTATTTCTCAACCAATTGGTTTTTAACGTACATGACAAAGTGCGGAGCTTTAATGTCTATTTTGGGTGAGGCAAAAGTAAGCTTTTCGCCTTCGGCGCCCTCCTTAATCTCTTGTGTTATAAACTTATTTACAGTCATAAGCCTTATAACGTCTTTTTGGCGGCCAATGCCGGTCTCGGGAGTTTCTCCAAAGGGAGAAAATTTAGTCGGACTTTTTGGTAAGCCCGCCAAATATGCAGCTTCAGTCAAAGAGAGTTTTCCGACGTCTTTCCCAAAATAATACTGTGCAGCCTCTTGTATCCCATATGCGGTTCCCCCGTACGAAACTTCATTGAGATACATTTCAAGTATTTGGTCTTTTGAATAAGTGAGTTCGACTTCAATTGCCAGGATAATTTCTTTTATTTTTCGGCTTAAGGTTTTTTCCGGAGTAAGCAGGGCATTTTTGACAAGTTGTTGGGTAATTGTTGAGCCGCCGTTCACTTCGCCTTCTTTGAGATTTTTGAGAAGTGCCCGAAGGATCCCCTTTATGGAAAAGCCGGGGTGGGAATAAAATTCTGCATCCTCCGCAGCCAACGTTGCAAGTCTTACTTGAATCGGTATTTTTTCCAAGGAAACCGGCGTACGGTTTTTATTCTTATAGATTTTATAAAGAAGTACTCCGTTTCTGTCATAAATTTTTGTTGAGATCTCTTCCTCTTTGGTTATAAGTTTGTCCGGAGAAGGCAGATTACGCAGGATGATATACCAAAAAGTAAAAAATGAAAGTGCGAGCAAGAATAAAGGAGCGATTAGTCCAAATCTAAGTTTAAGTTTAAATTCGGGTAAGGGATTTTTGATTCCGACTGTTAGTTTTATGGGTAAAAGTTTTATTTTTAACCAAAGAAGTTCTATTTTAATTTTCGGACGAATTACAGAAGCGGCTATCGTTCTCGCTAAGTGGCCGACTAGATAGAAGACAAAAAGAAGTGCAATTACAAGATAAGATAGAAGAAGGTAGAAAGGTTTGCCAACAAGAATCAAAAGCCCTTGGAGATTTTTAAGAGCTTCTTTTCCTATTTTCGGGGCGAGGTATACATCCTGGTGTTTTCTGGCTCCTTTCGCCATTGGTCAGATTATATGACGAAGTTTCTCATCTGGAAAGAGGATATCGAATAGTTACCGGTTCTGTCGGAATAATGCAATTTAAGCAAAAAAGTGTTCCCAAGGGATCTGTGAAGATTGGTTTATTTTGTGTTTCAACATTTTCCGGCGGAGTTTTGGGATTTGCAAGTGCGCCGGTGGTTTTGTCAATTTGCACGTCTTGATTAACTATTGGTGAAGCTTCTGGAACAGTTCCTTCTAAGAAGTACTCAAATCTTGTCTGACAGCCGGGATTTTCGGCAGGCCCTCCCGGAATTCCTCCGGTGTCGGCGCAGACGTTTGCTCCCACAACTCCGCTTGGTTGTTTGGGCCATGCGTGGCCGTCTTCTTCAAAATTATCTAGAGCAAATTTCATTACCTTATTCCAAATAGGGGAGGCACCGGAGACTCCCGAAACAGCTCCGCTCATTGGTGTGTTGTCGTTGTTGCCTACCCAAGTAATTACTGCGATATCGGCCGTATAGCCATTGGTCCAGTTGTCGCGTCTGTCATTTGTAGTTCCGGTTTTGACGGAAACTTCCGGGTGCCCTGAAACATTAAGATAAGATGATTGCCCAAAGGCTGCACTTCTTGCGTTGTTGTCATGGAGTATATGGGAAATAATAAACGAAACCTCGGTAGATAAAACTCTGTCTCCTTCGATTTCGTCAATTTTGATTTCTTCTAGAACTTTTCCCTTCCAGTCTGTTACTTTTGAAATGGAAATAAGCGGAACTTTAAGTCCGCCGTTTGCAAAAACTCCGAAAGCTTCGGCCATATCATAAGGTCTTACTTCTCCGCCGCCCAAGGTTAACGAAAGTCCGTAGTCAGAAGGCTCGGTAAAAGTAGTAATCCCCAATGTTTTGGCAAATTCAACAAAGTTATCGACGCGATTTAGCGCCAAAACTTTTACGGCCGGAAGGTTGTAAGAATTTCCAAGAGCAAAACGGACCTGAACCAGACCATGGAAGACTCCATCATAGTTAACCGGACAATAGATTGGTTGACCTATTACATTAAAACAAGTCGGCACGTCAGCTAGGGTGGTTGCCGCAGTTATATTTTCATCTTTTAGTGCAAGTGCATAATTTAGGGGTTTGATTGAGGAGCCGGGTTGTCTTTTGGCCAGAATTACATTAACTTTTCCGTCTTCATCCTCGGCAAAATAATCTTTCGAGCCGACCATGGCCAGAATCTCTCCTGTTTTGGGCTTGGTTACGATAACCGCGCCATTTCCAACTTTTTGCTTCTTTAATTTGGCAACTTCTGTGGCAACGGCTGTTTGGGCAAAATTCTGCAAATCCAAATCCAGCGTCGTATAAACCCTTAAACCTCCTTGCTCGGTAACTGCCTCTCCATATTTTTCTGCTAATTGTTCTTTGACCCAAAGAGCAAAGTGGGGGGCGGAGGGGGGAGTTATTTCGGCAAATTTAAGTTCCTGATTTTTGGCGTCATCCGCTTCCTCGGAAGTAATATATTTATCTTCAACCATTCGTCTAAGAACGGTTTCTTGTCTGGATTTTGCCAACTCTGGATGGGAGCCGAAAGGTGAGTAACGGGTGGGAGCTGCCGGAAGTCCGGCCAAAAAAGTTGCTTCTGACAAGCTTAGGTCTTTTGCCTCTTTTCCTAAATAAAGCTCACTGGCAGCTTCAATTCCATAGGCAGTTGACCCATAAGGAATTTGATTAAGATACATTTCCAAGATTTGATCCTTTTTGTAAAAAGCCTCAACAACTGCCGTAAGAACAAATTCGCGAATTTTTCGCTTTACCGTTCGCTCGGGAGTAAGGAGCGCATTTTTGACAAGTTGTTGGGTTAAGGTTGAACCTCCCTGAAGTTTTCCTTTAAAAACTATATTGTAAGCTGCCCTTGCCATTCCTGTTACCGAGTAGCCATAGTGTTTGTAGAAATCTTTATCCTCAATTGAAATCGTTGCTTCTTTGACATAAGGAGGCAAATCTTCAAGTTTGATTGGAGTCCTTCTTTTGTCGGTGTAAATTTCATAGATTAATTTTCCGTTTCTATCAAAAAGTTTAGTTGAAACAGGGATGTTTTTTGAACCGAGATTTGTAGGAAGCGGAAGTCCCCAAAATAGCCATACAAATATCCCCACAACAAGGGAAACAAAAATCATAAGTTTTAGAAACGACGGCGTACGTATTTTTGATTTAATTTTTTTGATAGGCTAAATTATACTTCATTCCCGACTTGACTTGAAAGTTTGGATGAGAATATCATTTGTTAGATATGGATTTGGGATTGACTAAAAAGACTTGGTGGAATTATATCGAGGAGGATATAAGAGAACTTCTTAAGGAAGCATCTCTTCTTGCGGATATTTTCGAAAATAGAGGACGAGACCTGCCTGCCGGCAGGCAGGAATTCCACGATTATGCTTTTGTAGTTTTTCCGGCTGCCAAAGCCTACGAGGGTTTTTTGAAAAAACTTTTTTTGGATCTGGGATTTATTGCCCAAGATGATTATTATGGTAAACGTTTTAGGGTGGGGAAGGCCCTAAACCCCAATTTGGAGAAATTTTTAAGAGAGAAAGAAAGTGTTTACGATAAAATAGTTGACTATTGTCAAGGAAAAGAACTTGCTGATAAATTGTGGGAAACTTGGGTTCAGTCCCGAAATTTAATTTTTCACTGGTTTCCCAATGAAAAGAGAGCCATTAATTTCGATGAAGCCAAAGAAAGAATTGTAATGATAGTAAGTGCAATGGACGCTGCTTTCAGAGAATGCAAACTCAATACTAAGTGATTCGATACTAAGATATCCGTGTGCTAAACTCTTAGTATTGAGTATCCAGTATCGAGCATCTTTAAACATATGCCCAAAAAAGAGATTATTTTAAAACATGCCACAATCTTAGCCGCTTACCTTTTAGTTGTCTGGGGATTTTATCGCCTTCTTTTCAAACTTCCGGATAATATCGAGGAGATATTTATAAAACCGGTTATTTGGCTTTTTCCCGTACTCATACTTTTGAGAATTGAAAGAGCAGGAATTTCATCTATTGGGATAACACTCAACAATTTGTTTCCCTCAATTTATTTTGTTTTGGGTTTGGGAGCCATTTTTGTCATTGAGGCAGTAATTATCAATTTTGTAAAATACGGCGGAGGCCTAAATTTCGGGGCTAATGTCGGTAGTAGCGCCCTTTTTACCTCTTTAGGAATATCTTTCATTACAGCAACCAGCGAAGAAATAACCTTTAGGGGTTACCTTTTTAATCGGGTTTGGAATGCTTTAGGCAATGAATGGCTGGCAAATATAACCACAAGTATTGTATGGGCGTTCATACATGTTCCAGTTGCTTTTTTTGTTTGGAAATTAAATTTGGCAAGCGCTTTGCTCTATCTTTTTTTGACAACGCTTTTTGGGATAGGGTCGGCATTTGTGTATGCTCGAACAAAGAATGTTTTCAGCTCCATATTCTTACATGTCTTATGGGAGTGGCCGATCATTTTATTTAGGTAAAAAGCTTCTCGGTAACTCTTTGAATCTACAAATAAGCAAATTCATAATAAGCAAATAAATTTCAAATTATTTAATAATTAAATCATTAAGACATTTATTTGTAGATTTGCTTATTTGCTTATTTGTTCTGTGGTCTTGACACAAATTGAGTAAAGAAGTACCATTATTCCTACCAAATGATTAGGCGCTTAGTGGTAATTTTGTCCTCACTTTCTCTCGCCTTTTCAATTCTATTCACTTCACTTTTCAGAGTTTCGTCGGTTAATTATTCGTTTCACCTTGAGAGAGAGGTTAAGGCGGAAACTGTTGAAAAGGTAGAGAAAAAAGAAATAGCGTATGCCTTGGCGCACCCCGGTGGAATTTTACCTGACAGTCCGCTTTGGGTGATTAAGGCAATTAGAGATAAAATCTGGCTAATTTCCTCGACCAATCCTTCAAAGAAAGCAGACCTTTTGCTTCTTTTGGCCGATAAAAGATTGGCCGGAAGTAAGATACTTTTTGAAAGAGGGAAAGCAGAAATTGCCTATTCCTCTTTGACCAAAGCAGAGAAATATTTAGACGAGGCGGCAAAAGTTGCATATGAGAATTCCCAAAAAGGAATAGACACCTCAAGTTTTTATTCGCGCCTTTCCCTTGCCTCGCTGAAGCATAGGCAAGTCATGGGGGAGATGGTCGAGTTGGCCCCGGAAGACGCAAGGCCCCAAGTTATAAAAATACTTGGCTACCCTGAAAACATTTACAATCAAACCAAAGAATTGCTTCTTTCTCGCGGTCTTACACCTCCGGAAAGTCCGTTTGCAGGGCAATAATTACTTCTTTTGTCTCAACTGCATATTTTTTTGATACAAAAATATTCTCACTAATTTCTTCAAATTAAGTTTTCATTCGTGAAAAACAGGCTCGAATCGTGCCTGCGATGATGTTTATTGAGATATATATTACTAGTTGACTATAAATATGGGTTGTTAGATGATTTTTTCCATAATGACTAAAAAACTTTGGGGAACAGGGGAGGTTAGAAATCCCAAGGGTGAGTTAAAAAACGGTGTTTATCAACCACCCCAAGAATTTTTGGCCAAACTGACAAAAGAAAAAGTTAAGCTTTCCAATGATGCAAGAAAAGTTTTAGGAAAGCGCTGGTCTAGAAAAAATGACAAAGGAGAACCTTCGGAAACTCCGGAAGAAACTTTTGCCCGAGTTGCCTGGTGGGTAGCCCAAGTCGACGGGGTATTTGGTCAGGATATGAAAGAGACAACTTGGGATTTTTATCGACTTCTGGCCGGACTTCTCCATTTACCAGATTCTCCAGTATTTACGGGAAGCGGGACTCCGCTAGGCCAACTGGCGGGTTGCTTTGTTTTACCGATAAGTGACGATATGGGAAGAGTTGAAGACGGGATATTTGCAACCTTAAAAGCAGCGGCTCTTGTTCAGCAAACAGGCGGCGGTAACGGTTTTTCTTTTAGCAGATTGCGCGAGGGCGGAAGCGTGGTTGTTTCCAGTATGGGCAGAGCTTCAGGGCCACTAGGTTTCCTAAGGGTCTACGATGCAGCTTTTGGAGAGATAGCTCAAGGCGGTACAAGACGCGGAGCCAATATGGGAGTTTTAAGAGTAGACCATCCGGATATTTTCGAGTTTGTTAGAAGCAAATCCCAAGAAGGGAAGATTGCAAATTTTAACATTTCCGTTGCTCTGACTGATAAGTTTATGGATGCGGTTGAGAAAGATAGTGATTTTGATCTGATTTCCCCCAGAGACGGAAAAGTAAAGAAGACAATTCGTGCAAAGGAGCTTTTTGATGAGATTATTAAATATGCTCACCACAATGGGGAACCGGGTGCACTATTTATAGACGCTGCCAACAGAACAAACCCCGTTCCCCACCTTTATGAATTGGGGGCAACTAACCCCTGCGGCGAACAGTGGTTGGGCCCGTATGAAAGCTGTTGTTTGGGAGCTGTTAATCTTGCAAAGAACGTAAAAGATGGAAAGATTGACTGGGAAATGCTTGCGGAAACTGTTCACACAGCTACCCATTTCCACGATAATATTGTTTCCATTAATCGTTATGTACCAGAAGTCCCCCAACTTAAAGAAGCTGCTTATAAGTGCCGAAGAATTGGAATAGGAATTATGGGACTTGCCGATATGATGTATGAGCTTGGGATAAGGTATGGAGGAAGGGATGGCGAAGAACTGGCTGGACAGATTATGGAATTTGTGAAGTTCCATACAATGGTCGAAAGCATCCGTCTGGCATCTGACAGGGGTCCTTTCCCGGGAATTTCTGGAAGTATTTACGATAAGAAGCATTTTTCTTGGCAACCCCCGGAACCTCTTTCAGTCTACAGACTTGATTTTGGAAGACCAAAGCTTGATTGGAATGAAGTTGTGTCCGGTATTAAAAAACACGGAATACGAAACTCGGCCCAACAGGTTATCGGTCCTTGCGGAACTAAGGGAACGGTTGCCGAGGTTGAAGGTTATGGATGCGAGCCGGTTTTTGCTTTAGCCTATATTAGACATGTGGTTCAAGAAGGGGAAGATTTTACTATTCATTATAGAAGTCCGTTATTTGAAAAAGCTCTTATTAAAAATGGAGTTAGGTCTGAAGCCATAGACAAAATTTTTGAAAAAATAGAGGAAGAATCAAAAGGCGGTTGTCAGAATATTTCAGAGATACCCGAAGAGTTAAAGGAAGTCTTTGTAGTTTCCGGGGAAATTTCCGCGGACGGGCATGTTCGTATGCAGGCGGCACTTCAGCCATTTGTCGATAACTCAATTTCTAAAACCTGTAATTTCCCGTCAGATGCCATTCCGGAGGATGTTGCAAAGGCATATTTTCAAGCCTGGAAATTAGGTTGCAAAGGTTTGACGGTTTACGTGACCGGCAGCCGCGAGAAAGTTATTTTGGAAACCAAGGCGACTGCGAAATCTAATGGCCATGTAAATGGGGAAGCAAAACCACACGTTAAAATTGCTTGGGAGCGCCCGGTTAGAGTTTCCGGTGCTACTTATAAAATAAAAACTCCCGTAGGAACCGCATTTATCACAGTCAATCATGACGAGAACGGTAATCCGATTGAGGTTTTTATTAACATTGGAAAGGCCGGAAGCGATATTGGCGCTATGGCCGAAGCTTTGGGCAGAATAATATCCAAGAGCTTAAAGTTTAATGGCGGATTAACCCAAAAAGAAAAGGCCATGGTAATTGTGGACCAGTTGGGGGGAATAGGAGGAAGGACGTCAGTTGGGTTTGGCATGAACAAGATTCGTAGCCTACCGGATGCTATTGCAATTGCTCTTTCAACCCACATGGGTTTAAGGGTAAATGGTGACACTCAAGTTGGAGCCACGTCAAACGCGGCTGGAGCTGTTATGGCGGCTAGTAGTCCTGCCCCATTAAAAGATTGGTCAGGACAAACTCCCTCCGGGGGTTTAAATGACCCCACAACGGCCTCAGCCTCGTTTAACGGAGCTTCAGCTAATGGGGCCCATTTGCCCGAGAAAACTGGCGACATCTGTCCTTCCTGCGGCTCAAGCACTCTTGTTTATGAAGAAGGCTGCGTCAAGTGCCATGCTTGCGGCCACAGTGAGTGTTAGTTTAGCGATGTTATGACGTCCTCCCCGCTCTGGAAGAGCGGGTTTCCCCTTAAGGAGGACGACATATCAGCGTTCAATACTTCGACTCTGCTCAGTATTGATCCTGAGCTTGTCGAATGGATCAATTCATCCACGTTCATGCAAACTGAACGGGGTTTTCTTGAATGCTGTTATAATTGCCCCAATGGCAATATATACCAAAAGAGGAGACAGGGGCGAAACTTCGCTTTATGATCCAAGAAACTCTCAATATATTCGTATTTCCAAGGACTCCTTGAAAATTGCAGCAATTGGTGCGACTGATGAACTCAATAGTTTCCTGGGGATAATCGGGAACCTAAGTTTCATCCAAAAAGACCTCTTTACTATAAACTCGATATTGGCAGGAGCCCACTTAAGATTCCCCACATCCAAGACAAAAAAACTCGAAAGGCAACTAGATAAATTTGAAGGTTCTTTGCCGGTTTTAAAAAATTTCATTATTTACGGAGGTGGAAAAGTGGGTTCGTTTCTTTTTTTTGCAAGAGCACTTTCGCGCCGTGCCGAGCGAGCTGTTGTTGCTCTTTCAAAGATCGAAGAAATAAAACCTGAAATATTGACTTATCTAAACCGTCTTTCTGATTTTTTGTTTATGCTGGCCCGCGACTCAAACTACAAAGAAGGGATAAAAGAAGAAGTTTGGAAAAAATCATAGAGTTTTTCACCAACACATTTTGCATTAAGTTTGAAATGTTAGACTATTGACATTTGAAATTACAAATGTTAAATTTATTGATAGTCTTTACATATCAAGGCTAAATATGCTCACCGAGAACGACATAAAAGAACTAAAAAAGAGGGGAGTACCTTCTTATAAGGATATATTTCCACCTAGCACCAATGGAATATTTATTGATAGGATAGTTGGTTTAATTGGTGAGGCAAATAGAGCTATAGGAAACCTAAGCAGCTACGCAAGGATTATTCCTAATCCAGATTTATTGATTTGGCCACTTCTATTAAAAGAGTCTTTGGCAAGTTCAAAGATAGAAGGAACACAGGCTTCGATAAAAGATGTCTTAAAAAGGGAGGCCAACTTAACAACTTCGGCTAGAAGTATGGATGTTGAAGAGGTGGTCAACTACAGAAAAGCAACAAACTTGGGAATGAATTTACTAGATACACTGCCAATTTCCGAAAGGTTAGTTAAGAGCGTTCATGAAAGACTAATGAAAGGAACAGTAAGAGGAGCAGAAAAAAGAATTGGTGATTATAGAGTTGGACAAAATGCCATTGGAATTGAGGGAGATTTCCAAAATATAAAATATTTACCTCCACCCGCAATTGACGTTGTTGAAAAAATGAACGGATTTTTCGAATATGTAAATGATAATTCTCAAAGTTATGACAAACTAGTTAGATGTGCTTTTATGCATTATGAATTTGAGGCAATACATCCGTTTGCTGATGGGAATGGTCGAGTAGGGAGGTTATTAATTACTTTATATTTGTTAAAAGAAAACGTTCTCAAGTACCCCCTAATTTATCCAAGTGCATACTTTTTACATCACAAAGACAAGTATTCAGGTTTGTTGATGAGAATGACAACTCATCAAGATTGGATAAGCTGGCTTGAGTTTTTTTTGCAAGGCTTAAAAGAACAGGCCCAGAAATCGGAGAAACTTATCGAAAAAATTGACAAACTTTATCAAGAAGCCCTAGAAGCTGTGAGAGTAAATACCCAAAGCGTACATTCTCATAAGTTAGTAGAAATTGTGTTTAAACAACCAATCGTTTTAGCTCCAAAAGTTGCCCAAATCCTTGACGTAAATCATCAAACAGCAATTTCCCTCTTAAGAAAATTTGTCCAATTGGGAATTGTTAATGCCAATTATCAAAAAAAGAAAAATATTCCTTTTGTAAATACCAAACTTATAAATCTTTTAGAAGAAACATAACAGAGTTAGAACCTATTACTTAACTTCTGGATATTTTTCTGGATGATCCAAGTAAAATTTAATTACTTCAGCACCATCTTTGACTTCCACCACGTCTATGTATTGCCGCTTCTTAAACGAGCCTCTTTTTCCATTCTTTTTATTCTGAATTTCGGCAAACCTTTCTTTAGTTATACCCAAGGCTTCCAATAAGTTGTCAATAATTTCTTGGATATCCGCTAATTCTTCTGGCGTTTCTCTATCTCTTGCATCGAGTAACTCCAAGCCTTCTTCAACAAGTTTCTTCTTTAACTCCTGAATATATTCTCGACCAGAAAGAGTTTTCCATCTGGGCGTGCCACTATTAGAAATGATATCTTCAACGATTTTATCTCTTACCAACTTTGAAAACCTAAATTTCCTCACAAAGAAATTATATCAGAAGCTCTTGAGGGGAAAATGGTTGGCTTCAGACTGTAATATGTTTTATGCTGGCCCGCGACTCAAATCACAAAGAGGGGATAAAAGAAAAAGTTTGGAGAGCGAAAAGACCTGCCCGCCAATAAATTTCGGCACGGAGTGCGGAAATCAGGCGGGAATGATACAATGAATTCGAATCCATGGCATACGTCGAGCAAGAACCGGACGTTACGGAAATCCCGGAAACAGCATCACCTTTCACTATTGAAAAAAAAGAGGTAGTAACTTCTGTTCCTTCGCAGTTTACTGCCAAAGTTACAAATGGCGCAGGTTCGCCTCTGGTTCAGACACCAATCAATCAAAACGTGACGATTCAAATTCCCAACGATCAGGCAATGCTTAAGGGTTACGCCTCCGGTTCTCCCCAAAATGCCATAACTTGGTTTGCGGCATTTTGGCTAAGGATGATTAAGAAAGCCCTTTATTTTGGCTGGAAAATTCTTTTTAAACAGTAATCTATGGCACCAAACATACTTTTTGACTTAAATGTTGTGCTTTTGCTTATCGCCCTTCTTGGGCTTTTTGCCCTTCTTTTAGCTGCCTTAATTTATATCGGTTTTACGCTTTTTAGATATAGAGACAGAGAGGAAAGGTCGGTAAATTCTGTTTTACTTTCCGTGGCGGTACCTAGGGGGAATGAAATAAAAATCGATGCCATGGAGCAGCTTTTTGCATCTTTATATTCGATTAAAAAAGGCGGATGGAAGCAAAAATTTTCGTTTCAGCCGGCCATCTCTTTTGAGATTGTAGCCAAGCCGGAGGATATCAGGTTTTATGTTTGGGTCCCGACCAAAATTAAAGATTTGGTCGAGAAACAGGTTCACGGAGCTTACCCCGACGCCGAAGTCACGGAGGTTCCGGAATATAATATTTTTAACGAGGAAGGAAAAGTTGCTTATAAATCCCTGCAACTTTCCAAAGCCAATTTCTATCCGATAAAGACCTTCAAAGATTTGGCAACCGACCCTTTGGCGACCTTGACTTCCGCACTTGCCAAGATGGGAGCAAATGAAGCTGCGGCTCTCCAGCTAGTTATTTCCCCGGCAGATTCATTATGGCAAAAGGAAGGCGGTAAATTTATTTCCGATACCAAAAAACAGGAATCAGACCCGGAAAAGGCAAAATTCGCAACGGGTGCCAAGACTCTTGAGGCAATTGAAGGAGAAATTGGCAAGCCGGGCTTTGAGGTTTCTATCAGGGTGGTTGTTGTTTCCAACGATTTAGATTCTGCCAAAATACACATGGAAAATATTACTTCGTCTTTTGAGCAATTCTCCTCCGAAAACAATGGTTTTAAAGGAAGAAAAATCAGAAGTAAAAGCGCATTTATGGAAGATTTTCTTTATCGATACCAGCCAATGTTTAATTTATGGGGCAATAGAATTTCTATTTTAAATTCCGAGGAGTTGGCAACTATTTATCATTTTCCCAATAAACAAGTGACAACCCCGCATATATTTTGGCTCTATTCAAAGAGTGCCCCTGCACCTTCGGAAATTGCAACCGAAGGTCTTTTTCTTGGAACTTCAACTTATCGGGGTTTAAGAAGGTCAATTTATATAGGAGAGGAAGACAGAATGCGCCATATCTATATAGTCGGGAAAACCGGAACGGGTAAAAGCGAGCTTCTTAAGGACATGGTTTTGCAGGATATTAAAAGCGGCAAGGGCGTTTGCTTTATGGATCCCCATGGAGATGCGGTTGAGGATATTTTAAAACTTATTCCGCCCGAGCGCGCAGAAGACGTTATTTATTTCGACCCCGGCGACACCGAACGGCCCATGGGTTTAAATCTCCTTGAGGCAAATACCGAAGATGAGAAACACTTTGCTGCCACATCGGTTATTAACATGATGTATAAACTTTTCGACCCCTATAAAACCGGAATAGTCGGACCCCGTTTTGAGCACGCGGTCAGAAACGCCATGCTAACTGCCATGAGTGAGAAAGGCAGCACGTTTGTTGAGGTTATGAGAATTTTGACCGACGCGCGTTTTGTTCAGGAAATTTTACCAAAAGTTGAAGACCCAATTGTCAGACGCTATTGGACAGACCAGATTGCTCAAACCGCGGATTTTCATAAATCGGAGGTTTTGGACTATATAGTTTCCAAATTCGGCAGGTTTGTTACCAATAGGCTTATTAGAAATATAATTGGCCAATCAGAAAGTTCATTTAATTTAAGGGCAGTAATGGATGAAGGCAAAATCCTTCTTATAAATTTGGCTAAGGGTAAGCTTGGGGAAGAAAACTCCAATTTTTTGGGCTTAATTTTAGTTCCCAGAATTTTAATGGCTGCCATGAGCAGGCAGGATGTCCCTGTTCAGAGTCGGCGCGACTTTTATCTGTATGTTGATGAGTTTCAGAATTTTGCAACGCCGGATTTTGCCGTAATACTTTCCGAGGCCAGAAAATATCGATTGGGTCTTTGTGTGGCAAACCAATTTATCGGCCAGGTTGAAGAGGAGGTCAAAAATGCGGTTTTTGGAAATGTGGGAACGCTTATCTGCTTCAGGGTCGGAGTAACCGATGCTTCTTATTTGTCTCATGAATTTACGCCGATTTTTGGCGAGGACGACCTTCTGAATGTTGAAAGATATCATGCCTATGCAAAAACAATCGTAAATAATGAGCCGGTTCCGCCCTTCTCAATGGATTTGACAAAAGATCTTGCCAAAATTAAAGAGATTGAAAACCCCAGAATTTCGGAAATAATTAAGGAGATGAGTAGATTGAGATATGGCCGTGACGGAAGGCTGGTTGAGGCAGAAATTACAAGAAGAGCCAAGCTTTGATATAATCCGCCTGTGTCTGCAGAAAATTCAGCAGAAATAGCCAATAATTTACGCTGTGTACATTGTGGTTCTCCTATGTATAGAGAAAGTCCGTCCGATGCTTTTTTTATATGTAACGGTAAACATTTTATAAAAATAGCGGGAATAAAACTTTTTTTCAGGAAACATCCACCATTTTTGGTAAGTTCGAAGTTTGCCTTTTCTCCAGATGGAAAATTGAACGGGGGACAGCTAAATGTTAAAATAGACGGAAATTTGGGCATGTAGCTCAGCGGTAGAGCGCTACTCTTATAGCGAAAATTTGGAGCCGTAGTTCATTGGCAGAACGCGACTCTTATAAAGTCGATGTACTTGGTTCGATTCCAAGCGGCTCCACCAAATTTTCGATATATCGAGCCCTGCTCGTTATAAAGTAGATGTCCTTGGTCCGATCCCAAGCATGCCCACAAAGTTAAAGTTCCTGGAGAGTTTGGCGTTTGCCCGGCTGTGTCACTTCCGCCAGGGCTAGATATTTTTCAGTAGTTGAGAGTCTTTTGTGGCCCACAACTTGGGAAAGAAGAATCAGGTCAACTCCGGCTTTTAAATTCTCAATAATAAAAGTAGTTCTTAAATCATTTACCGAGTAATTTGGAATGCCCGCTTTTTGCATATATCTATCAACCGCAGCCCGAATGTTTCTGACTGCCAAGGGATTGCCGTTTTTTGATACGAAAACATAAGGTGATTCATTTTTTCTATTTACCAGATAGACATTTAAGGCGTCTTTTGCCGGTTTATTTAAGGGAATGGTTCTTTCGGGTTGGGTCGCATAAGCGGCAACTTTAATTGAATCATTTTTAATATCTTCCACTTTAAGTTGGGCAACTTCCGAGATTCTCATTCCGGCTTGAAGAATAAGTTCTACAATTGTTGCAATTCTTACGTCGGAACGGACAACGTCTCTTAGGGCCCTATATTCAAGAGGCGAGAGGAACTTCGGAGCTCCAACTTCAATTTTAGGATGGGAAACTTGATGTGAGATGTCTTGCGCAACTATCTTTTCCAAAACCAGCCATCTGAAAAAAGTTTTTACGGCGTTTAGTTTTCTTGAGACGCTTTTTGGAGTATATTTTTCGGCCAAAAGGGTATCTCTAAAAATTTCAATATCGACCGATGTAATTTGTTGGGGAAGAACCTTGCTTTTACTTTGTAAAAAATTGATAAGCTGTTCCAAATCGGCTCTATATGCGATTACCGTAGAGTTAGATCGATTTTTAATTCTTAGATAATCAATAAATTTTGGGAGCAGATTTTTTAGCGTGTCTTGTGTCATGGTTAATTGTGAACGGGGCAATAAATGGGGCAGTGGCGCAAATATAATATCAAGATAAGTTACTATAGTAAAACTATAATTATATTATAGTAGAACTATAATTTGATTATAGTATAACTATAATTATATTATAGTCAATTAATATGAGATATTATATAAGTGCCGACGATGGAAAAAGTTAAAGATAAATTAAAGAAACTTTCCAACTACTTAATAATTTTCCTTGTCATTTTTCTGGCCTTTTCTTTGGCACGGAACGCTTTCAAACTTTATGAGGTTAAAGGCCAGATAAAAAAAACCAAAGAGCGAACTTTGGCCCTAAAGAAAGAAAACGAAGAATTACAAAAAAGGCTGTCCGAAACGCAATCTTCAGTGTATATAGAAAGGGAACTTAGGGACAAATTGGGATTGGCAAAGATCGGGGAAACAGTCGTAGTTCTGCCCGATACGGAGATTCTTAAAAGACTTGCCCCAAAATCTTCGGAAGAGGAAGATTTTCTTCCCGATCCCACCTGGAAGAAGTGGCTCAAATTGTTTTTCTAAGGTATAATATACGAGTTCGTTTACATGCGGGGTAGTGTACGGCTGCACGCGAGGCTCATAATCTCGCAGGCTAGGTTCAACTCCTAGCCCCGCAACCGATTCGACGCGCCTTTTCGCTTCGCTTAAGGCTTGCTCACGGCAAGCATTGCGCGGCGAATTGGTGCTGAGCTTGTCGAAGCACATGCTTTTCGCTTCGCTCGCTCAGTGCGAGCCGAGGAGAACGTGCAAGTACTTCATCGATAATTATTTTTATGTGGTTTACCTATATTCTCTTGTGCTCGGATGGAAGTTTCTATACCGGTATCTCAAATAATCCCCAACAGCGATTTCTCGATCACAAAAACGGGAAGGGTGGAAGGTATACAAGATTACATAAGCCGGTAAAAATTGTCTATCTTGAGCAACTTCCCGATAAGTCAATTGCACTTAAGCGAGAAATGCAAATTAAGGGCTGGAGTAGAATTAAAAAGGAAAATTTAGTAAAATATGGCCATCCCAGGCTAGCGTAGCTCAGTGGTAGAGCAAACCTTTCATAAGGGTGAGATCACAGGTTCAAATCCTGTCGCTAGCACCCAGGCACAATTACCGCATATAGTTGGGATGCGGAAGCCTAAATAAATTAAGAAGCAAGAAAGGTGGCACCACGGGTCAATCCGTCCTTTCAAATCGGGACGGATTTTTGTTGTAAACTATGTCTATGAACAAAAAAAGAGTGTTATCTGGAATTCGAGCAACGGGCCGCCTACATTTAGGAAACTATTTAGGTGCGGTTAAAGGTATGCTTGCTTTACAGGAAGATTCTGAATATGAAACCTTTTATATGGTTGCCGACCTTCATACTTTAACGACACCTTACGACAAAGAAAAATTACAAGAAAACACTCGGAATGTAATTTTGGATTATTTAGCAGCCGGGCTTGATCCCGAAAAATCGACCATTTTTGTCCAATCTCATATTCCGGAGCATACTGAACTTGCATTTTTATTTTCAACAGTGGTTTCAATTGCAAGAATGCAGCACTTACCGACATATAAAGAGAAGGTAATGCAAAATCCGGAGCATAATACTATGGCTTTGCTTAATTATCCGGTTCTTATGGCAGCGGATATTCTTATTTACAAAGCAGATAGTGTTCCTGTGGGAATTGACCAAGAGCCACACCTTGAAGTTTCAAGAGAAGTTGCCAGGAAGATGAATGATACATACGGCACTGATTTTCCGGAGCCGAAGCGTTTTGTCAACAAAAGCCTGCCTGCCGGCAGGCAGGGGGAATATGTGCCCTCTTTAACAGGAGAAGGAAAAATGAGTAAGTCGGTTGAAGGAAGCTACATAAATTTAACCGATGATTTGGAGACAATTCGCAAAAAACTGGCGTCAGCTCCAACAGACAGCGGACGCGGTAAAAAAGTACCGACAGCTGGCGGTGTAGCCAATTTATTGAAATTCGTTGAACTTTTTGAAGGTGAGGACAGAAGGAAAGAGTATGAAAAAGCGTATAGCGAAAAGGGTATAGCGTATAGTGAATTGAAAGAAGAATTGGCAAAGGCAATTTACAAAGAACTTCAGCCGATTCAAAAGAAAAGGGTAGAACTTGAGAAAAATCCGGAATACGTAGATAAGGTTTTGAAAGACGGAGCCGAAAAAGCCCGCAAAGTTGCTCAAGAGACAGTCAAAGAAGTTAGGAAGAAAATGGGGCTTTCGTAATGGACGCAATTTCTTTTGAGGATTTTGAAAAGGTTGATATTAGAATCGGAACCGTCAAAAAGGCTGAAGTTCCCGAGTGGAGCCATTGGGTTATAAAATTGACCGTTGATTTCGGGAAAGAAATTGGGACAAAAACTTGTTTTTCAGGAATTGTGAAGTTTTTTAAACCTGAAGATTTAGAGAAAAAACAATTTCCATTTGTTATAAACTTAGAGCCGAAAAAAATTGGATTGGAAGGTGACTTTAGTGACTGCATGATGATTATGGCAGTTCCTAAGGATGATGACAAAACCCCTACGGTACTTTTCTCACTTTCCAAAAAAGTCCCCAATGGAACAAAAGTGCGTTGATTGATGGTATAATTTGCGGGTACATTTATGGCTACAAACGGACAAAAGAAAAATTTTCAGTTTAAATTCAAAATTAATTTATGGACTGTTGCCATTGGGATTTTTATCCTCATTTTTTTGGCCCCGCTTTTTGCGTCGGTGCTTGACCTAAAAAGCACGACTGACAAATTGGAAATTTCACAAGCAATTGTCGATATTAAAGAAGATAAAATTGATAAAATTTTAGTTGAAAATGACAGAATAGTTCTTACTTATAAAGATGGTTCTACAAAATATACCATTAAAGAAGGAAGCGAAAGTTTTGCAGACCTTTTGGATAAATCTAAGATTGACATCTCAAGTGTTAAATATACAGTTTCCGATCAAACTTTAACCAAAGCATTCGGAGATATTTTGGGAATTCTTTTACCCCTAATTCTTATGGGTGTATTTTTCTTCTTTATAATCAGAGCCCAAAGCAAGGGGGCGCAGGATATTTTCTCCTTTGGCCGTTCCCGCGCCAAACTTTTTGCAAAAGGAAAACAATCTGTAACATTTAAGGATGTCGCCGGAGTTGATGAAGCAAAAAAAGAGTTGGAAGAGATTGTAGATTTTCTTAAAAATCCTGCCAAGTACAGAAATATGGGGGCCAGAACTCCCAAGGGAGTTTTATTATTTGGCCCGGCAGGAGTTGGGAAAACTTTACTTGCGAGGGCCGTTGCGGGAGAGGCAGCTGTTCCGTTTTTCTCAATGGCGGGATCGGAATTTATGGAGATGCTGGTTGGAGTTGGGGCAAGTAGGGCGCGCGACCTTTTTGCCCAAGCAAAAGCTCAAGCCCCTTCAATAATTTTTATTGATGAAATTGACGCAATAGGCCGTCAGCGCGGACGCGGTTTTGTCGGAGGACACGATGAACGTGAGCAGACCTTAAATCAAATTTTGGTTGAAATGGACGGCTTTACTCCGAACGATAACGTGATTGTTGTTGCTGCCACAAATCGCGGCGATCTTCTCGACCCAGCACTTTTACGGCCGGGAAGATTTGACAGAAGAATAACTTTGGATATGCCGGATAAAGAAGGAAGACAGGCAATTTTAAAGATACACGCCGGCGGTAAGAAATTCGCCAAGGACATAAATTGGGAACGGGTAGCAGAGAGGACAGTAGGATTTTCCGGGGCGGATTTGGAAAATATGCTTAATGAGGCAGCAATTCACGCAGCCCGCGGAGAGAAAAAAGAAGTTAATATGGACGATATAGAAGAAGCAGCAACAAAGGTTAAGCTGGGCCCTGCCAAGAAAAGACTTCAAAGCGAAGAAGACAGAAAAATAACCGCCTATCATGAAGCCGGTCACGGAATTGTCACCCATTTTTTGTTCAAGACAGATCCTGTTCATCGAATTTCAATTGTGGCCAGAGGCATGAGTTTGGGCCATACCTTAATTCCTCCTGCGGCCGACAGAACCCACGAAACAAAATCACGACTTCTTGAACAAATTACTGCAATGCTTGGGGGCAGGGCTGCCGAAGAAATAATTTTTAATGAAATGACATCGGGGGCTTCAAACGACATTTCCCAGGCTACAAAATTGGCCCGGGCCATGGTTATTGAGTGGGGAATGAGCGACCTTGGGCCTATTAATATGGGGCCTGATATGGGACTTGGCGATTTTGGCCAACTTGAATATTATGAGCAATCTTCGGTTTCACCGGGAGTGCAGGAAAAGATTGACAATGAAATTAAAAAAATAATCGACGCCTGCTACAAAGATGCGGTAAGTCTTATTAAAAAGAATAAGACAAAGCTCGATAAAGTAGCAGCTGCTCTTCTATTAAAAGAAACATTAGATAGGGATGAGTTTGAGAAAATAGTTGGGAAAAAGAAGACTTCTCAATGAGTAAATTAATTTTAATTGACGGGAACGCTATCTTGCACAGGGCCTATCATGCTCTTCCGCCATTAACTTCCAAAAAAGGAGAACCCATTGGAGCAGTTTACGGATTTATTTCTATGCTTTTAAGAGTTGTGCAGGATTTAAAACCTACCCATATTACGGTTGCCTTTGATACTGCCAAACCGACCTTTCGCCATGTTGCCTATGTCGGTTATCAGGCCCAAAGACCGAGAGTTGACAGCGAACTTGGTTCTCAATTTAAAATCGCCAAAGAAGTTCTAGAATCTTTTGGGATTCCGACTTTTGCTGCGCCGGGGTTTGAAGCAGATGATGTTATTGGAACATTAGCCTTTCAAGCATTAACCATTAATCATCAACCATTAGAAATTATTATCGTTACCGGCGATCGCGATTTACTTCAACTTGTTGATGAAAAAACAAAAGTTTACATGCCGATTAAAGGATTAACTGATGCAAAACTTTTTGGAAAAGACGAAGTAGTTGAAAGATTGGGGGTTAACCCCGAACAAGTTGTGGACTATAAAGCTTTGGTCGGGGATCAATCCGACAATTATTCCGGAGTTTCCGGAGTTGGTCCAAAAACTACGATTTCTTTAATTGAAAAATATGGAACTTTAGAAGAAATCTATAAACATTTAGGAGATTTACCCGAAAAGTTGGGAAAAAATCTAGCCCAAGGTGCAGAGAACGCAGGACTTTCGAAAAAACTGGCAACGGTAGTTTGCGATGTTCCGGTTACTTTGGATTTCGAAAAAGCCGGAAAATGGAAAATAGATAGCAAAAAAGCCCTGACTCTTTTTGCCAAGTTAGGCTTTAAAACTTTGACAAAAAGAATAAAAAATGTCGGTGGTCAAATCGACAAAGAGAAACAAATGTCCCTTATATGAAAGTAGCATTAGTCCATGACTATATAAAAGAGTACGGAGGGGCGGAGAGAGTTTTGAGGGTTTTAACAGATTTATTTCCGAAAGCCCCGATTTATACAGCCTTTTTTGTAAAAGATTCGGTTGCTTGTAAAGAATTTTCTGACAGAAAAATTATCGAGAGTAAGTGGGGCTGGCTCATCAAATACTGGAATTTGTATAGTCCTTTGAGATTTCTTTTGCCGTCGATTTGGAGAAGTATAGATTTATCCGAATATGATTTAGTTGTTACTTCTTGCTCCGGATATCTTGCCCGCGGATTCAAAAAAGGCGCCAAAACTAAAGTAATTGCTTATTGTCACACTCCACCAAAGTTTTTGTACGGTTACCAGACAAGTATTGATTGGCAGAAATATTGGCCCATTAGAGTCTACGGAACAATTATCAATCACTTTATTCGGATATTTGATTTTGAATCTGCCGAGGAGGTAGATTTCTGGATAGCCAATTCCGACAACGTTAAAGAAAGGATTAAAAAGTTTTACCGAAAAGACGCAGAAGTGGTTTATCCGCCGATAGATGTAAAAGAAATTTTTGCGGCAAGTGAAAATGTAACCAAAGAGGATTATTTCTTCATTGCCTCAAGATTAGTCGGAGGTAAAGGATTAAAAGAAGCGGCGGAGGCAATATCAAAACTTGGTCTTAGATTAAAGATTGCCGGTGAGGCCGCTGGTTATGCCAAGGTGAAAAAAGAGCTCGAAAGCATCAAGGATAATCGTATTGAGCTTCTCGGCCGAGTTTCTGATAAAGAACTTTATAGTTTATACGCAAAAGCGAGAGGCTTTATCGCCCTTGAGAAAGATGTGGATTTCGGCATGACCCCGGTTGAGGCGATGGCCGCCGGGACACCCACGATAGCCCTTGATTCTGGTGGCTATAAAGAAACCGTTGTTGACGGAGAAACTGGAATTTTAATAAAAGACAGAGAAAAAGAAACGATTAGAAAGGCGATTGAGAGATTTAATCGGATAAAGTGGGACAAAAAAAGACTGCAGGATAATGCAAAAAAATTTTCGAAAGAAAGATTTAAGACGGAGATGCGCAGATTTGTTGAGGAACGGATTTACGCGGATAAATGACGGATAAACTTCTATACACAGATTTGACTTATAGGATTCGGGGAGTGTTTTTTACTGTTTACAACAATTTAGGTTTTGGTCATAAGGAAATTGTTTATCAAAAAGTTCTGGCAAAAGAATTTGATAAAGTCGGGGTAAAATATAAACGCGAGCCAAGATTGAAAATAGTTTACGATAACGAAGTGGTTGGTACATACGTTCCTGATTTTTTAGTTGAAGACAAAATTATTGTTGAACTTAAATCTACTCAATTTTTTCCGCCGGATCTCGACAAACAAATATTAAATTATCTCAAAGTAACTGGATATAAACTTGCTCTGGCCGTGAACTTTGGACAATCTAAATTAGATATTAGGCGGAGAATACTGACCAAATAATCTGTGTGATCCGCCTTACAATCTGTGATAATCTTTAGCAATGCCTGAATTACCTGAAGTAGAAACCATTAAAAATCAGCTGGCGAAACACTTAGCCGGACATAAAATTGAAAAAGTTGAAGTTCGGGTGGCCAAGATTTTTCCGCAGGGAAAAGAGAAATTGATTGGCGGAAAAATTAAGGGGACTCGGCGTTTCGGTAAAGTTTTAGTTGTTGATTTGGATAACGGCTACTCGTTTTTAATCCACTTAAAACTTACCGGCCAGGTGGTTTATAGCAACAATAAATTCCCTAATCTTGAAAATAAATTTACCCATGTGGTTTTTTATCTTGATGGCGGTGCTAAACTTTTTTTCAACGATTCCAGAAAATTCGGCTGGATAAAGATAGCGAAAAGCGAAGAGGTAATAGCGAATAGTTTTATAAAAAAATTAGGACCCGAGCCCTTCAAAGGACTGTCCCTTAAAGTATTTAAAGAGGTTTTATCAAGAAGTGGCCGACCCATAAAAGTAGTTTTGATGGACCAAAGCAGAATCTCGGGAATAGGGAATATTTATGCAAATGATGCATTATGGCTTTCAGCCATCAATCCCCAACGGCCAGCTAACAACTTACAACCGGAAGAACAAAAAAAACTATATGAAGCAATCCTGAAAGTTCTGAAAGACGGGATTAAATACCAAGGAGCTTCTGATCAGTGGTATATCACCGCCGAAGGCAAAAAGGGCACCTATCAGGACCATTTTTTAACTTACGGTCAAGAGGGTAAACTTTGCCCCAGACCTGCCTGCCGGCAGGCAGGTGCTAAATTCAAAAAGTTTTTCCTCGGCGGCCGCGGAACTTATATCTGCCCGAATTGTCAAAAGTGATGGGCATACAAAAAATTCGTTTATCCAATTTCAGAAATTTCAAAAGTAAAATTTTTGAATTTTCTCCAAAAACTACAGTCATTGTTGGTCCCAATGCATCAGGCAAAACAAATATTTTAGAGAGCCTTTTTTTGCTTTCAACAGGGAAGAGTTTCCATGCAAAAATTGAGGAAGAGATGGTTAATTATGATAAAGACATAGCTAGGGTTAAGGGATTGGTAGTGAGTAGTGGGAAACTTACCCTTGAGACGATTCTCACACGGGGGCTTATCGATATTGGAACAGACAGACCGGAGAAGGTGGCCAGAAAAAAACTTCTTGTTAATGGAATTGGCAAAAGACTCATTGATTTTGCTGGGAATTTTAAGGTCGCTCTTTTTGGTCCGTGGGATTTGGATTTGGTTACAGAATCTCCAAGCGTCAGACGCAAATTTTTGGATTATGTTTTGTCGCAAGTTGACAGGGAATACAGGCGGGCATCTCTATCTTACGAAAAAGGTTTAAGGCAAAGAAATAAACTTTTGTTTAGAATTCGTGAAGAAGGCCTTTCCCGCTCTCAACTAATGTTTTGGAATCAATTGCTTATTCGAAACGGCGATTACATTTCAAAAGCTCGTGGAGAATTCATAGATTATGCGAATCAAACACCAGCACTTAACGATCAAAATTTTAGACTTGAGTATGATAAAAGCGCAATTTCTGAAACACGACTTGAGCAGTATGCAGAGGAAGAAGTGGCCGCGGCCACAACTCTGGTTGGTCCGCATCGTGACGACTTTATTTTTAAACTCAAAGATAGAGAATTGGCAAGGTATGGAAGTCGGGGCGAGCAGAGAATGGGGGTTTTGTGGTTGAAATTAGCGGAACTTGCATTTATCGAGGAAAAATCTGGCGAGAAACCAACGCTGCTTTTGGATGATATTTTTTCAGAACTTGACCATGAACATAGAAAAGTAGTGATGGACATAGTTGAGAAAGGCGGCCAGGCAATTATCACAACCGCCGACCAGCATTTTGTAAAAGGATTCCCCAAAAAAGTGGAGAAAGTTACTCTTAAGTAGTAAAATTTCAATTATGACTGGAGAATTTGACCCATTTGGTTTTGATCCGGAAGCTGCAACCGTTTGTGTAAGAGTGGTTAATAAAGACACAGGCAAGGTACGGTTTAGGCCACGTCGCAAAAAGATTACCAGCGCTGAAGGTTTTGTCCCCACAACGACCTTTGAAGTAAAATCACCCGTTGTACCTCCCACTTTAATTTCCAAAAGTGAAAAGGCTATGGAGGAAACCCGGGAAAGATTGCAAGAAATCGGAGAAGAAGTAAAAAAAGAATGATTTTCTATTGTGGCCAAAAATTTTAATCCTAAAATTCTTAAGAAACTTTACAAGCCATATAAAGATTCTTCCGGAGAAGACAATGGTCAAGTAACAATTATTGGAGGATCCTCTCTTTTCCACGGAGCCCCGCTTTTAGCCTTAAAAGTTGCATCAAGAATTGTTGATATGGTTTTCTTTACCTCGCCGGAGCCAAGCGTAGGCGGGGTTGCAGAGAAGATTAAGTCGAAACTTCTTTCTTTTATCTGGATTCCGTGGGACGAAATAGAAAATTACATTGAAAAATCCGACGCAATTTTAATCGGTCCGGGTTTTTTGAGATTTAGAAGCGAGAAGGTTCCGCACGGCGAACGCCATCATATTTGTGATGAGGCTTGTGTTACAACAAGAAAAATTACATATAATCTTTTGACCAAGTTTCCAAAAAAGAGATGGGTAATTGATGCAGGAAGTTTGCAAACTATGGATACCGACTGGATTCCTAAAGACGCAATTCTCACTCCCAACAAAAAAGAATTCCAGTTTCTTTTTGGAAATTTATCACCACAAAAAGCGGCTAAAAAACATAACTGCGTAATTGTTTTAAAGGGCCCTGAAACTTTAGTGTGTTCACCGGAGATGTGTGTGACCGTAAATGGCGGAAATGCGGGGATGACTAAAGGTGGAACCGGAGATATTCAGGCAGGTCTGACCGTTGCTCTTTTGGCAAAGAATAATCCGTTTTTGGCAGCATCGTCAGCTGCTTTTATTACCAAAAAAGCCGGAGATGAATTGTACCGAAAGGTCGGTACGAATTATAATGCTGACGACCTTGCCGACACTATTCCCGAGACCCTTCAGAATCTGGCAAGATAGTATTGTTTTTCCGCAAAATCTGCGGTAATATTAGATATGTATTCTCCAAAGTATTTAATCTCCAACCCCAGCACTGCACTTTCTTGCTCCCAAATGCTACGCGTTTGCGTCGCAAGGGCGTGAGTGCGGGGCAAGCAAAGTTCTATGTATCAACCAAAGTATTTAATTAGTAATAAGATTTTGCGTAACATTGGCGCAATTGAGGCAGCCAAGGAAGTTATTGAAAATGCGCCTTTGGTTCCTTCTTTTGAAAAACAATTTCAATCAGACGCAATAGTTCGGACCGTTTTCCACGGCACCCATATTGAAGGAAACGACTTAACTCTGATTCAGACAAAAAAAGTTTTAGAGGGCGAGGAAGTCTATGCACGGGCGCGCGATATTCAAGAGGTTATAAATTACAGAAATGTGATGACTCTTCTTGAAGAACTGGCGGTAAAAAGAGGTGAGTACGATCCGGAAATGCTCAAAGAAATTCACAAAATTACTACTTATAAAATTATTGCGGAGGAAAAAATCGGAGTTTTCAGAACAACGCAGGTTGTGGTTAAAGAGGAGGGAAGCGGACAAATTATTTTTCAGCCGCCGCCTTTTGTTGAAGTTCCCTATATGGTTGAAGATTTTTTTGCCTGGCTAAATAATCCCGAAGTGGCTGAAGTCCATCCAATAATTAAAGCCGGGATTACACATTATATTTTGGTTGCAATTCACCCGTTTGTTGAGGGCAATGGTCGTACTGCCCGCGCTTTTGCTTCAATGATTCTTCTTAAAGAAGGCTATGATATTAAAAGATTTTTTTCTCTGGAGGAGCGTTTTGACTCAGATCCCGGAAGCTATTATGAAGCTTTTGCCCAAGTTGATAAACAGTCTAATAATATCGGCCTAAGAGATTTAACACCCTGGCTTGAATATTTTACCGAAGTTGTTGCAGCCGAACTCTCTAAAATTAAAGAAAAAGTTAAAAAGCTTTCAATTGACACCAGACTTAAGGTCAAAATGGGTAAACAGGTAGCCCTTTCAGAGCGCCAAGTACGGCTTGTGGAATACCTTTCGGATCAGGGCTCGGGAAATATGCAGGAATTAAGAAAAGTTCTGCCAATGGTATCAGAAGATACGGTTTTAAGGGACCTTACAGATATGTTAAAGAAAGGTATAATCAGAAAGGAGGGTAGCACTAAAGCTTCGCGATATGTAATCGCGAAGTAAATTTTCAATTTAATAAAATGTCTGCCACTGACCCGCAATTCTTATATATGATTTTGGTCCTGCCGTCGCTTTTCGGCCTAACTTTAATTGGCGAGGGGTTAAATAAAGTTATGCACGAGGAATGGAGCGGGCTGATAAGTATCGTTTTCGGACTGATGTTTATTGCAGTTGTTGTTTTTGCCTACTTTTTCTTTTCCACCTACTTAAAAAGCCATGTATAGCCCGCTTAAACACAATATAATTGAGAAAATATGAGATTCAAGGAGTTAGCAGAATACCTTCAAAGGCTTGAAAAAACCCCCTCAAGGAATGAAATGACGGCGATTCTTTCGGATATTTTCAAAAAAGCAGGTAAAAACGAAATTGACAAAATTGTTTATTTGATTTTGGGAGAACTTGCCCCTTCCTACCAAGGATTGATTCTAAACATTGCGGAGGCAATGATGTTAAGGATTATCTCCCACGCGTACGACGCGGATATCAATAAAGTAAAAAGTCTTTATAAACAAAAAGGAGACTTGGGGGATGTTGCAGGAAGTTTGGCGGGTGGCAGTGGCGAGGGCCTGATGGTTCAAGAAGTTTTCGATAGATTAATTGCGATTACAAAAGAGGCCGGTCTCGGGAGTCAGGAAAGAAAAGTGAGCCTTATGGCCAAACTTCTGGGAGATTTAGATCCCTTGAGTGCAAAGTATGTTTCAAGAATTCCAGTGGGACGTCTTCGACTCGGGTTTTCTGATATGACCATACTTGATGCTCTTTCTTTTATGCTTAAGGGAAATAAATCCGTGAGGCCCCAGCTTGAGGCAGCTTTCAATGTAAATGCTGATATAGGAAAGATAGCGTATAGTGTAAAGCGATTAGGGATTAGCGGATTAAAAAATGTAAAACCAGAACCGGGGATACCCATAAGACCGTCTTTAGCAGAGAGGCTTCCTTCAGCTGAAAAAATTTTAGAAAAAGTCCCTTCGGCAGGCTCAAGGCAGGTGGCGGTCGAGCCAAAATATGACGGTTTTCGGTGCGCTGTTCATGTTTTTGTGAAAGATGGCAAGAAAGAAGTAAGGCTTTTTTCCAGGAACTTAGAAAACACCACCGCCATGTTTCCGGATTTGGCCGAAGCAGTCAGAAAAATAAAGGTAAAGTCTGCAATTTTTGACGGAGAGGCAATTGGATATGATACCAAAACCAATAAATTTCTGCCTTTTCAGGAAACAGTGCAAAGAAAAAGAAAATACAATATCGAGGAAGTTGCCAAGCGTCTACCGCTAAAACTTTTTATTTTTGACATCCTTTATAAAGACGGAAAGAGTTTTTTGAACACTCCGTTTATAGAGAGAAGAAAAATTTTAGAAAGAACTGTAAGTAAAATAAACGGTAAGGTTGAAATAACCAGACAAGAGGTTACCGACTCTCCCCAAAGAATTAGAGATTTGATAAAAACCTATCTTTCCGAAGGGTTGGAAGGCGCTCTTATTAAAAAAATTGACGCTCCTTATAAAGCAGGTGGAAGAGGATACCACTGGGTCAAATATAAAAAGACTACGGGAGCAGGAGTTAAAGATACAATTGACTGCTTAGTTATGGGAGTAAATAAAGGCAAGGGGAAAAGAGCGCACTTTGGAGTCGGAGCATTTTTGGCGGGAGTTAAAAGCGGTGAAAAATTTAAGACCGTTTCTAAAATTGGAACGGGTTTGACCGATGAGCAGTGGAGAGAGTTGAAAATACGAAGCACGAATCTCGAAATTCGAAATAAAGCCCCCGAATATGAAGTTGATAAAAACCTAGAACCCGATATTTGGACAAAACCTTCTTTGGTGGTGGAAATACTTGCCGACGAGATTACTAAAAGCCCGATTCATACAGCCGGACTTGCCTTAAGATTTCCCAGACTAATCCGCTTCCGCGATGACAAAAATCCTAGCGAAGCTACAACCCTGAAGGAACTTGAAGGGCTCTTCAAAATGCAAAAAAAGTAATTTACAAAGCCCCGAGACTACCCAGCGCTTCCCGAAGTTGTTCTTCTTCTAATCCTTTATTTAATCCACGAGCGTCAATTAATGCATATTTAAGTTGGACAGCGAGTTTTCCGTCAATATCAAATTGTGTGAATGGGTGGTCATCTACCAAAACATTACAATTCGCCATAATTGGAATTTTTGTATATGGCAAGATAGGCAACCTTAATCTTTTTCCTAAACGTTTAAGTCCGGTTTGATAATTTGGGTCTCTTGTGGAGAAAATATCAATATCTGTGGCAAGGTTAGAAGTGTCATATCGAGCAAGAGAATCTTTTACCCAACCAGTAGTGGCTGAGGTTAAGATAGCCACCCTTAGACCTTTTACTTTTAGATGTTCGATTATGCGAGCTACGCCATCTCTTAACGAATATTGGCCGTAGGGGAACTCATCTGTTGGGTAGCCATTTAAGACCGTAATTGTGTCGTCGAAGTCAAAAGCTACTCCAAAAACGTGGCCCCTAACTGCTTCGGGGTTTAAGACAGGTATGTCGCCATAATTTTCCACTGTTAGGCCAGTAAGTCGGTCAATTTCAGACATGCGGATATTATAGGTTATTATGACTATAATTTCACCTTATTTGAAAATACTCATTGACTATATTTGTACATTATGTACATAATGTACACAACATATACAAATGGCCAGAAGGGTTGCGTTTACTGTTTTTAGAAATAATTTGGCATCTTATTTGGAAAGGTTGGCTAAAGGAGAAGAGATTGAAGTGAGGAATGCGAGAAGGAATAAATTAATTGCAATTTTAAAGGGAAAGAAAAAATTATGATAGCATTAACGTATGCGTGATCACTCGGTGGAGGTTATGCCGCAAGCTCCAAGATTCAGACAGCTTTTGGGTCCTTCTTTCATTCTTCTGGGTTTAGGGTTAGGGAGCGGAGAGATAATTCTTTGGCCGTATTTAACTTCAAATTACGGTATGGGAATAATTTGGGGGGCAGTTTTGGGAATAACTTTACAATTTTTCATTAACATGGAGATTGAAAGGTACTCTTTGGTTAGGGGAGAGAGTATTTTTGTCGGTTTTGCCAGAAAACTTAAATGGGCGCCTTATTGGTTTATTTTTTCTACCTTTGTCGGTTTTGCCTGGCCGGGAATTGTAGCTGCCTCCGCAAAATTGGTCGGAGAGGCAATGGGATTTAGTGAAACGCATTTAATTGCAATTGCCATGCTTATTTTAATGGGGGTAGTTTTGACCCTCGGCCCTGTTTTATATAAAACAATGGAGAGATTTTCCATGATTTTAATCGGACTTGGAGTTCCGGCGATATTTTTTTTGACTTTGTATTTGGCAGGCCCCATTGATTGGGCGGCGCTTTTTAAGGGGATGATAGGAATTGGGGAAGGCTATAAATTCTTACCGGCGAAAATTCCAATTGCTTCATTCTTGGCAGCTTTCGCCTTTTCAGGTGCGGGCGGAAACTTAAATCTTGCCCAATCCTTTTATATAAAAGAAAAAGGCTATGGTATGGGAAAATATAGCGGTAGAATTACGAGTATTCTGACCGGTAAACTTGAAGAAATAAAATTAGAAGGAGCAAGATTTGAAATGACAAAAAATAATTTAGAAAAATTCAAAAATTGGTGGAGGCTTGTTAATTGGGAACACCTTATTGTTTTTTGGGGGGCGGGAGTATTTAGTATTTGCCTTCTGGCCCTTTTGGCTTATGTTTCGGCATATGGGGTAACTACGCCTGGCGCGGGGATAGATTTTGTTGTTTTTGAAGCCCAAAGTATTGGCGCTTCAATTGCGCCTATTTTTGGGACGTTCTTTTTGGTAGTTGGAGGACTGATGCTTTTTTCAACCCAAATGACCGTAATGGATGCAACAAGCAGGATTATGTCGGAAAATCTTTTAATTATTAAAAGAGATAACTGGCAGCCAAAAAGTTTGCCTAAAATTTACTATTCATTTCTATGGGCGCAGATTTTGGTGGGTATAATTATTTTTATGACAGATTTAAAAGAACCGCTTTTTCTTTTGACGCTTGGGGCGGTAATTAATGCCGGGGCTATGTTTGTTCATATCGGGTTAACTACATTTTTGAATCTAACAACTTTGGAGAAGGAAGTTTACCCTTCTGCCCTTAGAATAATTGTCATGGTTTTGGCCTTTGCCTTTTTCGGTTATCTCACAGCAAGAACAGTTATTTCTATATTATGACAACCATATTCCTTATTATTTCCATTTTTATACTAAGTTTTATTTTAATGAAATCGTCAGAACAAGTTGTGATTGCGCTTAGACACTTAGCGGCCGAAACCCATACTAAGTTATTTATACTTTCTGCACTTATTATTGCAATTTCAACATCATTTCCTGAATTATTTGTGGGAATTACTTCTGCGCTTGAGGGCTCTTCGAGTTTATCTCTGGGCAATATTTTGGGGGCAAACGTGACCAACTTATCTTTGGTGGCAGGCGTATCAGCATTAGTTGCCGGCCACGTTAATGTTCATGGGGAATTTTTAAAGCATGAGATTTGGATAGCAGCGATTGCGGGGATGCTTCCAATAATCTTAGTTCTTGACGGGGATTTAGACAGGATTGACGGGCTTATTTTACTTCTGGCTTACGGCGCATATGCAACCAGTTTCTTTAAAGTTCGGTTTATGCAAATCGCAGAACAGATTAAAAAGGGAGTTTTTTTTCATAGATTCCTGCGTTCCATCCACCACGTAAATACGGGCCAGACCAAGGAAATGGTCAGATTTTTTCTCGGAATTTTCGCCCTTCTTTTTTCTGCCGGTTTAATAGTAAAAATTGCTAAAGATGTGGCAATTGCCGCGAACATTCCTTTGTTTTTGATCGGACTTATTTTTCTTTCAATTGGGACTACTTTACCGGAGTTGGTGTTTTCTTTTACATCTTTGAAGGATAAAGAGCCGACAATGTTTTTTGGAAATCTCTTGGGGTCTATTATTGCAAATTCAACCTTGATAATTGGCGTAACAGTTTTGATATCTCCAATTAAATTAGTGGCATTTAGTGAATATTTAGTTGCGTCAATTGCATTTACTTCAATCTTTTTCGTATTTTGGCTCTTTACCAGAAGTAAGTTGCAACTTACACGCTGGGAAGCGGCTATTCTTCTTATTCTTTATTTAATTTTCGTTGTAGTTGAGTTTTTGTAATGCTACAATGGCCGCACAATGAAGTTTGTGGCTGATTTAGAGGTTCATTCAAAGTATGCCCGGGCAGTTAGCCCTCAAATGAACGTTCCAACAATTGCCGGATGGGCAGCCAAAAAAGGAATAGATTTAGTAGGCACCGGAGATTTCACCCACCCAATGTGGCTTCGGGAGCTTGAGGGAAATTTAGAAGAGGCGGGAGAAGGGATATATCAGTTAAAAGTCCAAAATGAAAAGTCAAAAGTTAAATTTTTGCTGACCTCTGAAATTTCTTGTATCTATTCTCATAATGGCAAAGGGAGAAGGGTTCATATTTTGGTTTATCTCCCCACATTCACTGACGTAGAAAAGTTTAATAAGGAACTTATATCAAAAGGCGCAAATCTTTTTTCCGATGGGAGGCCGATAGTTGGTTTAACCCTTTCGCAAATAGTTGAAACAGCCTTGGGCGTTCAGGCCAAAGCCATAATTATTCCGGCCCATGTTTGGACTCCGTGGTTTGGATTTTATGGAAGCATGAGTGGATATGATCATTTGGAAGAGGCATTTGGGGAGCTGGCCAAGTACATTCCTGCCGTGGAAACCGGACTTTCCAGTGATCCTGCCATGAACTGGAAGATAGGTGAGCTGACAAATAGAAGGATTGTATCGTTTTCCGATGCCCATTCGCCGGCAAAATTAGGCCGTGAGGCTACGGTTTTTGATCTATCTGAAATTAGTTTCAATGCTTTAAATAATGCTATTTGGGGAAAAGGGGCGGATAAAATCGATTACACAATAGAATTTTATCCCGAAGAAGGGAAATATCACTATACGGGACACAGGAATTGCAAAGTTGTTTATTCTCCGAACGAGACCAGAAAAATGGGAACAATCTGTCCGGTTTGCGGAAGAACTTTAACGGTTGGAGTTGCCTCCAGAGTAGAGGAGTTGGGAAAAGAAGAGATTGAGACGGAAAGTTCGGTAGATAAATTTGGTGTACGGTGGATTAAAGATAAAAGTAAAATGAAGCCGGGGTACGTAATGCTTGTCCCGCTTCTTGAAATTTTAAGCGAAGCATTGGACTCGGGGGTGGGAAGCAAAACTGTTTTATTGGAATACGATAAATTGATTAACACCCTTGGAAGCGAATTTAAAGTACTTTTAGAAACCAAGTTAGCCGATATTGAAAAAGTTGCGGGCAGCAAAGTTATGGAAGGAATATCAAAAGTCCGATCCGGCGATATTGTTATTGAGCCTGGATACGATGGAGTATTTGGAAAAGTGCGAATCTGGAAGGGGGAGGCCGAGGTTCCGGAGGCTAAAGAGGCTATTGACCAAGGGGCGCTTTTTTGAAATCATGAAAAGTGAAAGTTTATTTTAGGGGGTGATATTTATGGCAGGTACAGGATTAAATAAAAACACAGCAGGAGCCCTTTCTTATGTTTTGGGACCCGTCACGGGCGTAATATTTTTGGTTCTTGAAAAAGATCCTTATGTTCGCTTCCACGCCATGCAATCGATAGTTTTTTCTGTTGCAGCTTTTGTCTTGAATATGGTTCTCGGTATAACCCTAATTTTAGCATTAGCTTTGCCGCTACTTTGGATTGTAGAGTTTGTTCTTTGGCTTCTTTTGATTTATAAAGCTTGGCAAGGACAAGAGTGGGAGCTTCCGGTTGTAGGGAAATTTGCAAGACAGCTCGCTAGCAAAGCTTAGAAGTTTCATGGATCCGAAGGCGGAGATGATTTTGGAGATTAAGAGGAAATATGGTTTGGATTCACCCAGAGTTTTTTCTGCAATGCTTCAGGTTCCGCGGGAAGAGTTTGTCGGCCACAAAGATAAAGATATAGCCTATTCTGACTCTGCCATTTCTATTGGTTTTGGACAAACCATTTCCCAGCCATACACAGTTGCCTTTATGACCCATCTTTTAAACTTAATGGGTAACGAGATGGTACTAGAAATTGGAACCGGCTCGGGTTATCAGGCGGCGGTTTTATCCATCCTGGCCGATAGAGTGTTTTCTGTTGAGATAATACCTCAATTGGCCCAGATAGCTAAAAAAAGATTGAAGAAATTGGGGTTTAAAAATATCGAAGTTAAGGCGGGGCAAGGGGAAGTAGCCTGGAAGGACAAGGCCCCATATGACGCAATTATTGTGACCGCAGGAGTGGAGAATGGGATTACCGATGTATTACTTAAACAATTGAAAAAAGACGGGATAATGGTTGCGCCGGTAGGTAAAGGCCCGGATAAAATCATGACTAAATTTGTTAAGAAAAAGGGTAAGGTAGAGAAAAAAGAATTTGGAGTCTTCCACTTTGTCCCGTTCGTCGAATCCAACTAATCGTGGTAAAATTGCTTCAATGAAACTGATAGTCGGATTGGGTAACCCCGGGGAGAAATATAAAAATAATCGGCACAACGCTGGTTTTCTGGTAGCTGATGCACTGAAAACCAGAATTTCCAATGAATTTTTAATTTTCAAATCCACAAATTTCATGAATGAATCGGGAGAATTTGTTAAGAATTTAATGTCCCAATATCCTAATATCTCTATATCGGATTTATATATCGTTCACGATGACCTTGATATTCCTCTAGGGAAATATAAAATCCAGTTCGGAGTTGGGCCTAAGGTGCATAACGGTGTAGCCTCGATTGAGAAAGAGATTGGCAGCAAAGATTTTTGGCGAGTGAGGGTGGGGGTCGACAATCGCAATCCGGAAAATCGGATTCAGGGTGAGGAGTATGTTTTGCGGGATTTTACACAAGAAGAGGAAGTAATTTTAGAAAAAGTGATTAAAAAAGTATGCCGAGAAATAAATCTTTTACCCCAATAAGTGCGGTTCTTAAAAAGTATAAGCTTGATGATACGGACAAATATATCTCGCGAGAATTTCAGAAATACGGATATGATTTGGCTCAAGAGTTGGGGGATCCTGAAGGAGTTTCGCTTTATATCAAGCTTGCTAAAGAAACCCCACGGGGATTTTTGGAGTCTGCCCGCAGTTTTGTTAAAGATGCTTATAATGTAAAGAGCAAACCGAGGTTGTTTATGTGGAAGCTCGCCGAATTAAAAAGAAGGCGAGCTGACACACAAGAGGAGCGCAGGCGCTAGCCGAGAACTCTTATGTGGAAGCTTTCGCAGCTGAAAAATACCAAAAAATGAATTTTTTTAACCAAGTTTATGAAGTTGTGAGAAAAATTCCAATAGGAAAAGTAACTACCTATGGTGACATTTCCCTTCGACTTTCCCGCGACTCCGCTCGGGATAAACGCTCAGGGCCTGTCGGCTCTCGAATTAATATTACTCCAAGAATCGTAGGTTTTGCATTACATGCCAACCGTGATCTAAACGTTCCTTGTCACAGAGTTGTAAATAAAGACGGGCGCCTTGCTCCAAATTTTGCCGGCCCGCAATTGCCTGGAGCAATAGCGACTGGCCGGCGGGCGTTCGATGGAGCAGTAGAACAAAGAAGGAGACTTCAAAAAGAAGGCGCCAGCTTCATAGACGAAATGCACGTTAATCTAAAAAAACACCAATGGTAAGAGGACTTCTTTTAATATTATTTCTCATAAGTACGGTGTTATATCTTCTCTTAAACCGAAGACCAAGCAAATATTACTGGAAATCTTTTTGGGACGATAAAATACCCCTAGTTCCAATTTTTATAATTCCATACTTGGGACTTTTCCCTTTTTTGATTGCAACTTTTATGTTTGTTTGGAAAAATGATATTTTTACTTTTTTCGTAACCAACTTGGTTATTGCGAATTACACAGCTTCGATTTTTTGGTATTTGTTTCCTAATGGCGTAAAACGGCCAATTATTAAGTCAAGAGATTTTTTCTCTAAGATCTTATCAAAGCTTTATAAAATAGATAAATATGACACCAACGGTTTTCCAAGTAATCATGTCTTCATTAGTATTATTTGTTCTATTTTTCTTTCGCTTGTTTATCCCGGCCAAACTTATCTTTTTATTCTAACTGCAGGGGTAATTGTAATTTCAGTAGTTTTGGTTAAGCAGCATTACTTAATTGATGTAATAGGGGGGACAATCTGGGCATTGGGAACTTATTCGTTGGTAAGATTATTATTTATGAGTTAAAGTAGAAGAACTTATCGAGAAATGGTATCTTTAATTATCTGCCGTGAAGAAAGAATTATTCACCCATTTTGCCTTTTTAATTTCGTTTTTCATCCTCGTTTCTATTTTTAGAGGCTACTTTAGCCTTCCTTTTTGGCCTTTTTGGGTTGGCGGAATTTTAGGAACTTTAATGCCCGATTTGGACCATTTTTTGTATGTTTATTTTTTAAGGCCCCAGGAATTAACGTCCCAAAGGGTTAATTACATGCTGGGAAAAGGGGAGGTCTTCAAGACTTTGGATCTTTTGGCAGAAACAAGATATGAACGGACGAAACTTATTTTCCATACGATTTTTTTCCAAGTTATTTTCTTTATACTTTCGTTTCTAGTTATAAGTTCCTCCGGAAGTATTTTTGGACGGGGTTTGGTTTTGGCCTTTCTTTTGCATTTATCAATTGATCAAATTATCGACCTGAAAGAAACCGGGGGGTTTTCCAATTGGATGAGAGATATGCCGTTTGTTTTGGATAGAACTCGGACTATTTACTATGTTATTGCTACCCTCTTGATTATTTTACTTTTCGGCTTTTTGCTGTAAGATTTCCCGATGGATGAAAACTTGCAGGATTTGCCCCGGCACGAAAGAAGAAAGATTTTAAGGGAACAGGAAAAAGAAAAGTTACAGAGCGGTGGAGTTACTAAGGTACTAAGAAAATTTGGACTTTGGATTTTAGTGCTTGGAATTTTGGTAATAGGGGGTTATTGGTTATTCAAAAACGTAACAAAGAAACTTCCGGGAGAGGCCGTTGCCGATTCCGGCCGTGAACACGTGACAGATATTGCAGGGGTTACTTATACCTCCAATCCTCCGACTTCCGGTTCCCATTTTCCGGTTTGGGCAAAGCCGGGGGTTTACGACCGCTTAATTTCCGACGGCTATTTAATTCACTCACTGGAGCATGGCTACATTATAATTTCGTACGACTGCGAGAAGCCAGTATCTAGTATCTGGCCCGCTCCGCCGCGAGGCGAGTATCTAGTATCTAGCGTATACGCGCATGATGAGCTGGCAAAAGAATCAACCGATTCCGGACAATTTTTGATGCATATGAAAGTTCAACCACAGGGTGACATGAGCTGGTTTACTCCCCAGAATCCGCCGGAGGTAGAGGTGGAACTTCCTGAAGCCTTTCAAACCGATTCATGTAAGAACCTTGCGAGGCAGCTTTCGGAATTTACGAAAGTTGCCCAACGGGTAATTGTTGTTCCCAGATTAAATATGGATTCGCCGGTTGTATTAACTGCCTGGAACAGAATCGAAAAATTAAATACGGTTGATTCGGAGGCAATAAAAGAATTTATAAATACTTTCCACAACAAAGGCCCTGAGCAAACGGTTGAATAGTTTGAAAAATTTTGAAAAACCCGTATTATATACCCCAAGATGCGAGTTAATGACAAAACAGTTAAAAAACTTGTTGAAAAATATAAAGAAATTTCAACGCTCGGAAAAATAGAGGCTGTTTTAGGTTGGGATTTAAATGTGAACTTGCCCCCAAAGGGGTCGGAAGAACGTGCCCAGCAAGTTGCTTACATGGCCAAGCTGATTTCTGAAAAATGGCTGGAGGCGGAATTTAAGGCGCAACTTGCGAAAGCGAATGTACCCGCCGCAGCTTATGCTTTGACGGGCGAGGAAGGCGCGATTGTTCGGAATTTAAACTGGGGGGCAAAATATTATCACAGGGTTCCCAAGGAAATAATAATCGAATTTGCCGAAACCTCCTCAAGAGCCTTTAGTGCTTGGCAAGAAGCAAAAAAGGCCAACAAGTTTTCACTTTTCGCACCGCATCTTAAAAAGATAGTCAGGCTTAATCAGTTGATAGCCGAACATATGGGATACAAGGATAATCCATATGACGCACTTCTGGATCTTTTTGAACCCGGCCTAACTGCCAAGAAAGTCGGCAAAATTTTTAAAACCATTCAACCCGCACTTACCAAAATTTTGGCAAAGATTAAGAAATCTCCGAAATACAAAGAGGATTCAAATGTAGTTGACGCTAATGTGGCTTATTCTGCGGATGACCAAAGACAGCTTTGCCTTTTTGTACTTAAGAAAATGGGCTATGACTTGGGTGCCGGCAGAATGGATATTTCCACTCATCCGTTTACGACAACCCTTGGAAACTTTGATGTCCGAATTACAAACAGATACAAACCCAATGATTTTAGAGACTCCTTAATGATTGGAATGCACGAGACGGGACACGCACTTTATGAGCAAGGAGTTAAAGAAGAATATGCAAGTACCCCTTTGGCCGGGGGAGTATCGTTGGGAATTCATGAAAGCCAGTCTCGATTTTGGGAGAATCAGGTAGGACGCTCTTGGGAATTTATAAAATTTCTAACCCCGATTTTGCATGCCTTTTACCCTGACCAGCTTTCGGGCATTCCCGTAGAAGAAATATTTAGACTTTTTAATAACGTTCGCCCAAGCTTAATAAGAACCGAAGCCGACGAAATTACTTACAATTTACACATTGCCCTTCGTTTTGAACTCGAAAATAAACTAATGAATAACAAAATAAAAGTAGATGATTTACCGAAAGTCTGGAAGAAAAAGATGAAGGAATATCTGGGAATTACTCCCAAGGAAGATGCAGACGGAGTTCTGCAGGATGTTCATTGGAGCCATGGACCTATGGGCTATTTTCCAACTTATACCTTAGGAAATCTTTATGCGGCCCAATTTACAAATAAAATGAAAAAGGAACTTCAATTAAATGAACTGGTCGAAAAGGGAGAATGGGGGACAATTCTTTCTTGGCTGCGGACAAATATTCATCAATATGGTTCTTTATACTGGCCGGAAGAATTAGTTAAAAAAGTTACCGGAGAAGCTCTTAATCCAAAATATTTTCTAAATTATATTAAAGATAAATACTCCAAGATTTACGGAGTAAAACCTTAAAATAGGTCTAATCTGTTACAACAAAACCGCGCCAGGTTTTTATATCGCCCATAGACATTTTTCCTAACATTCTTACAAAAACTACACACGCGGTAATAGCATGATTTCCTACTGAATAAGTTGTATCGAGCTTACCATTTCTTATTACTGCTATGTCTCCTTTTTTCCCACCACAGGTAACCGACAAACAATTTTCTGAAAGACTTCCTAGGGAACTAAAAAAGTGCCCGTTGCCAAACTCAATGGTCAGAGGTTCTCTGGATACTTGCGGTACTTGGGTGGGGGCAATACCCACCCAAGTAGAATGACTGGTCGGATCAATGGAGATTTCACTGTTTGTAATAACATGTAGAGGTAGTTTTGCCCCGTCGATTTTAATAATAGTTAATGATTCTGGGGGCAACGGGTTATTTCCATTGTCCCGGGTGACAAAGCCTGCAAATACTTTTTTTGCTACTACCATTAATGATGCGCCTTCTTGGTGAGCTTCTGGGGATGAATTTATGGAAAGATGTTCTTGAGTCATGCCGCAAGTTTAGCAAGTTTTTCCACGAAGTCAATTTATTCTCTGCAGCAATCAATGGCCTTCTGGACTAGGGCGCCGAGTTTGGAGAAAACCGATTCAGAACCTTTATTTTCATTCTTTTCGTTCAAATAGCTAACGTTATCTTTAGATACTTTTGCTACATTTGCCACATCCACTACTTTTAAATTAATTCCCCAGAATAAAGAATAGAGCTTGTATGACTTTTCAAAAAGATTCCACGCTGCCTTTTTATGTTTTTCTGCTTCGGCAGGCTCAGCACCTGCGGCTTTTTTAAGTTCTTTAGTTCCCACTTCCATTAGTCTCATGGTCGCAGCCAACAGGTGCTTACTTATACACCAGACTTCGCCTTCATAGTCCTTGATTATTCTTTTGAGAAGTTCCGTCCGCATAAGCCTTACTTCATTGAGTAAATCAAGATATTGGGATTTCCCGGTTTTTTGAGAGGTAAAGAATAAATGCTCTTCAATTGAAATGAGGTTCATAATTCCAATTGAAAGATCTTCGTCGGCTGATAAATCCAAATCTTTCTGTTGAACTACTTTGTTAACCTTATCCAGTAAATTTTTATAGTTTTTAATTTTGTTCATTGTATTTTGTAAAGGTAGCCACCGTAAAAGTATAGCACCAAACTAAAAATTATCAGGGAGATAACCGGAAATAGTACTTTTTGAAATTGAAAAAGCTGCCTGCCTTTAATTTTTCTGACCTTTTCATCTGCAAAAACCCCCAACAAAAATGCAACTACCCCGATTATGCTTCCGAAAACCAATTTGTCTATTCCTAAAATAGTATTAAAAGGATGTCCGATTATTCCTGCCCAAAAAAGAGGGGGATATGTAATAGAGACCCAAAAAGCGAAAGAAATAAGCGTCACATCTCTCTCTTTTAGTTTTCTTAAAAATTTAAAATTTTTCCCCTTCAGCCAATTGACAGTCCAGAGACTTACGGAAACCATAAGTCCTCCTGCCCAGACTCCCGTGATTGAATCATCAATCCCCAAGTATCTTGAAAGCCCCAGTCCTGCCCCGACCGCAATTGTACAAACAGGACACACAGCATAGGCTTTAGCTGGTAAGACCAAGTAAGTGAAAAATACCAGAACTAAGCCTACAAACTTTTGAAAAAGTCGATTATTGGCGTATCGCCTGTTATACATTTTCCTTCGGGTGTAAATAGAAAAGGAACGCCGACTTCGTTTAAATTCAGACTACAGGATTTTACTCTTTGATTTAATAGACTTGCGTTTTCCCTGTTATTCCAGACTTCTTTTTTGTCAATTGCAATTTTATCTTTCCCTTCCCATGAATTTAAAAATTCTTCGACAATAGCACAGTGCGGGCAGCCATCACCCCAGAAATATTCGTATGCCGTCGGAAGCGGAGTATCCGAAGTTTGACTTTGGGGCCTGGAAAAAAGAAAAACTCCGCCAAAAATTATTAGTAAAGTAACCCCCCCAGCAATAAGACCGAATTTATTTTTCATTTCAAGCTATATTATACCCTGCCTTTTTTACTATTTCCTTAACCTTTTTTATATCATGGTCACTCTCAATTTCTAAAGTTTCTTTGGAATATGAACAGGAGGCGTCAATACCGGCATCTTCCAAATCCATTTCAATCAAGGTTGCGCATGAAGCGCAGTCCATTCCGCTGACTTTGTAAGTTTTTGTCATTGAACTACAGTGAATGAGCCAGAATACATTCCCATACTGCAGGTGTAGGTTAATCTTCCTGTTTTTGTCGGCGTAAATTCAACTGTTTCTGTTCCCGTAACGGGAAGTACTTTAAAGTAATTTAGATCAGGAATTGTAAAAGCTCTGGCACAGCTTTTTACATTATTTGTTACAAGCTTAAGCCTTACGGGAACTCCTGCCTTAAGAGTATTAACATTGGCTTTATAGCCATTACTTTTAATATTTATGGTTACCTCCTGGAATCCACCCTTAAGGCCGGCCGATTTTGTTTCTTCAACAACTCCCGATAAAGCTGCCCAATAATTCTGAAGGGTATGAGCAGAACCTCTTAATATCTGTCCGCTATTAATGGAGAGAATTCCGATTGCAAAGATAAAAGAGGCTGCAATAAAACTGAAGGCCTTATGCTTTAAAGCTTCAGTTGCAGCAAGCCCGATGGCAAAAAATACCGGAGAAGTTCCTAGGGTAAAAGCAAGCATTATTCCAGCACCCCAAAATGGGTTTGACGACCCCAAAGCTAAAAGCATCATTGCTTGTGTTACCCCGCAGGGGATTAGTACTGTCATAGCTCCCAGAACCATTGGGGTAAAAATGGATTTTGCTTGTGACTGATTCTTAAGAAGCCGGAGAATGCTTTTGGGAGGCTGAATTACGAAATATCTGAATATTGGATGAAGATTCAAAAGCCTTGCAGCGGTTATCAACATATAAAGTCCAATAAAAATCTGAAGCCATCCTTGAACTTTGGGCGAAATATTAAGCGATGCTCCTAAAAATCCCAAGAGAAACCCCAATAGGGTATAAGCAGCTACTTTAGATGCTAGAAAAACTATTAATGCCTTTGCTTTTTGTTTTCTTGTGACTTCCAATTCTTCTTCAGAAGCTAAAGCACTGGTTAAAAGTCCGCCCTGGACAGCAAAACAGGAAAAACCACCCGTTGTTAACCCTGTTATAAAGGCCAGCCAAACATTAGACATGGGTATAGCATATCAAAAATATTTTGATTTGTATTCTTGACATATCCCCCTAGGGGGGATAACATAAAGCTAATTTCTAATTATTAATTTCTAATGACTAATAAGTTGGACAATAATCAATTTAAAAAAGAGGCTTTAAATAGAGTCAGGATCGCCGAGGGACATCTTAAAAAAGTCGAATCTATGCTTTCGGGCGGTGCGTATTGTTTGGACGTTATTCATCAATCGCGTGCCGTACAGGCGGCTTTAAAGAAAGTTGATGAAGTGGTACTTCATGGTCATCTCCATTCGTGTGTTTTAAAGGATATGCACGGAAGCAGGTCGCAAAACGAAGAAATGGTTTCTGAAATTGTTGATTTATTCAGTAAAAAGGCATGAATAACGAAACAAAATTTATAATCGGATCAGCTGTTGTGACCTTGGGGCTTATTGTTGGATTAACGTTTTTCATATCAGCCAAAGGAGCAAAAGAAAGAACCCTTGTTACTACGGAAGTTTTGGGAGTGAGCGCAAACCCCGCCAACTACGATTTGGGAGACGTTCCTATTAAGGGCGGAATAATAACAAAAGAGTATGAAATCAAAAACGCAACGGATGCAGATATGGAACTAATCAAGATAGTGACTTCATGTATGTGTACTACGGCAAGCGTGAAAGCGGAAAGTGGGGAAACCAGATTTTTTGCGATGGAAATGGGAGGAGATAAAAACCCCTTTATAAGCTTGAAGGTTAAAAAAGGTGAAACTGTGAAAGTCACCGTAAAATTTGATCCTGCCGCCCATGGCCCTGCGGGAGTGGGGCCAATTGATAGGGTAGTTTCACTTTATTTTGACACAGGGGTTAAGGAATTAACTTTTAAAGGAGTAGTCGTCAAGTAATTTTCAATGAATTTTCAATTTAATAAATTTTTAAAAATTTTAGTATTTCTTCTGGTGCCCAGCGCCTACTTACTAGTGCCTAGTGCCGTATCGGCGCACTGCCCGCTTTGTGTGGCTGGAGCCGTTGCCGGTGTCACTTTAACCCGTTGGATTGGGGTGGATGATTCAATCACAGGGGTTTGGATAGGAGCTTTACTTGGAGCCACAAGCCTTTGGTTTTATTCATGGCTTTTAACTAAAAACATTAAATTCGTAGAAAAGAATAAATCTTTAACAAAGATACTTATCTATTTAGCTATTTTTACATCTACCCTTTGGTCTTTTTATAAATTCAACCTAGTGATTCGAATGAGCCAGATAATTGGCATCGATAAACTTACTTTCGGAATTTTGGCTGGAGGAGTTCTGTTTTACTTACTTGATTTGGTTAAGATCAAGCATTATTTTAACTATCAAAAAATAGTAATTAGCCTAGGAAGCATGACTATCCTTTCACTTTTAATCTATATTCTAATAAATTATTACATTTGAAAAATATATGAGACAAAAAATCTTAATTTTAGTAGCTTTTTTGAGCGTGGGAGCAACTGGTTTACTGCTTGGAATTTATACACCCCAATTTCAAACTTCATTTGAACAAATTACGGAGGAAAAGAAACTTGAAGAAGAAAAAGGAAGGGTTGAGCGTCTTACCGCTTTAGTTTTACCCAAAGACGGATTTGAACTTTCAATTTCGTGGAATGACTTGGGACCCAAACTTATTAAGACCGGGGTTATAGATCAAAAGAAATTTGAGAGTGCGGTGCAAATGACTGATGAGCAAAAGAAAATCTTGACTGAAGGGAGTGATCAGAAAATAAAAATAGATAGTACTAACTCTCAATTTGTGGTGGATTTTTTGTGGGCATTAGGGCTTGCCCAAAAATCAATTGTTTATGAAGAAGGACCCTTGGGGACCCAGTATAAAAATAAACAGGGCAACTTTGCCTCAACGGGGGGCTGGACACTGGGCAAAAAGGATGCGGTTAACTATCTTAATAAATTTGATCTAATTGCCCTAACTCCCGATCAGCAAAAACTGGTAGGGGAAATTGCTAAAAATATATATAGACCTTGTTGCGGGAATTCTACTTGGTTTCCGGACTGTAATCATGGAATGGCGGCTCTTGCTGCAATTGAGCTTTTAGTTTTTAACAATATTCCCGAGGAACAAATTTACAGGGAAGTTTTAAAACTTAACTCTTTTTGGTTTCCGGATACTTATCTGACTACCGCAGTCTATTTTGATAGAAACGGAACCTCCTGGAATAGGGTTAATGCTAAAGAGGTTTTAGGAGATAAATACTCATCCAGTAGGGGAGCATCCGATATAACCCAAAAGGTTGGTCCTCTTCCGGGAAAGGATACTGGCGGAGGAAGTTGTGGAGCATAATGGATAAAAGGGGGTGAGAAAAATGAAGTTAAACGAGAATGCGGTGGCGAAGACAAGCGGGGTTTTGGGAGCTTGGTTTTTCCTGGTTTGTTATCTGTTGGTGTTTTTTATGCCCGAAGTTTATAAAGCCATTGTCCAGAGCTGGATGCACGGGGTTGACCTGAATCTTATTTGGAAACCAATGACGGGGAACTTTCTTTTGGGTTTTGCAAGTTTTTCAGCAGTTTCCTGGGTTTCGGGCTGGTTGTTTGCTTGGATATACAATAAATTTAGTAAGTAGGGGGTGAGAAGTATGATGTGGAATTTTGACGCCGATGGTTGGGATAAAATGTCCCAAGCCATGCAAAAAGCCGGATGTGGAAATGCTGCGTGGGGTAACTATTTTCAATTTCACTGGATGTTGGGTTTGGCAACCTGGATTTTAGTGCTAATTCTTTTAATTGGTCTTATAAGGTGGGTTTGGAAAAAGGGAGATAAAGTAAGATGACACCGGAAAAATTATTGGTAACTATTGGCGGAATTGGTTTTATTGGTTTAATTTATTGGTTCTTTTTTGGGAAAAAGGACGAAATCTTTGTGGCAGAGGATATTGTTGAGGTGTTGGTCGAAGGAGGATATAAACCTTCAGTTATAAAAATTAAGAAAGGCAAAACTACAAAGTTAATTTTTGAAAGACTCGACCCAAATTCTTGTTTGGAAGAAATTATAATTCCCGAATTTAAGATTAAAAAATATCTCCCTTTAAATAAAAGGGTGGAGATAGCTCTCTCTCCAGAAAAAGCCGGTACCTACCAAACACACTGTGGAATGGGCATGTTCCATGGAAAAATAATTGTTGAATAGTATGACAACCAAAAAATCTTTCCCGATAGTTGGTATGCATTGTGCAAGCTGCGCAAAACTTATAGAAAGGAAATTAAGCAAGATTCCGGGAGTGCTTTCTTGCGCTGTAAATTACGGGAGCGAGCAGGCAACAATTGAAGCGGATGAAAAAGTTAAAGACGGGGATTTAACCAACGCAGTTGCCGATATCGGATATAAGGCAATAATTAATGCGGAAGGGGAAAAAACACCCGATGAAATTAAAGAGGAAGAAAAAGGGAGGGAATTATACAGGCTAAAAATTAAGGTAATTGTTTCGGGGATTTTATCATCAATTATTTTTATCGGAAGTTTTCCTGAATTGTTTGGATTTAACATCAATGCATTAGTTCTACTTGCGCTCGCAACGCCGGTTCAGTTTTGGGCAGGGTGGGAATTTTATTTAGCCACTTGGTCAGGGTTAAGGAACCGCACTGCCAGCATGGACACTTTGATCGCAATCGGCACAACCGCTGCCTATGGATATTCGATATTTTCTCTTTTTGGTTTAGTTTCCGGAATGTATTTTGATACTGCGGCGGTGATAATTACCCTAATACTTCTCGGAAGATTTTTGGAGGCTAAGGCAAAAGCGCATACATCTGATGCCATAAAGAAACTTCTAGGTCTTCAGGCAAAAACTGCCCGGGTAATCAGAGATGGCAGAGAGATTGATATTCCGATTGAAGAAGTAAAATTGGGGGATAAAATTCGCGTTCGCCCCGGGGAAAAAATTCCGGTTGACGGAGTGATAGTTGAAGGTGAAAGTGCAATAGATGAATCAATGGTTACCGGCGAGAGTATTCCGGTAGACAAAATAGCGGGCAGTAGTGTGATTGGGGCAACAATTAACAAATCAGGAACTTTTGTTTTTAAAGCCACAAAAGTAGGGAGCGATACAATGCTGTCCCAAATTGTCAAAATGGTGTCTGAAGCCCAAGGCTCGAAAGCTCCAATTCAAAGACTTGCTGACATTGTTTCTTCGTATTTTGTTCCGGCTGTTTTAATGTTGGCTGTTTTAGTTTTTGTTATTTGGTTTGACTTTGGATTTTTTGGTTTTGCATTTGTTAATACAATTGCGGTTCTGATTATTGCCTGTCCGTGCGCAATGGGACTTGCAACTCCAACCGCCATTATGGTTGGAACAGGCAAGGGAGCAGGTAAGGGAATATTGATTAAAGATGCAGAAAGCCTTGAAACACTTCATAAAGTTAAAACTATTATTTTTGATAAAACCGGAACATTAACTAAAGGGCAGATGATTTTAGTTAATGAAACAGACAACAAGCATTTGCAAATTGCGGCAAGCCTTGAGAAAAATTCAGAGCACCCCATTGCCCAAGCAATTGTTAATAGGGCTAAAGAAAAGAAAATTAAACTTTTAGAAGTAACCAAATTTAAAGCACTGGAAGGGTTAGGAGTTGAGGGAATAATTAATGGTAAAAAATATTTTCTAGGTAAGTCAAAAGAAGGTGGTGTTGTTTTAACCATTAATCATCAGTCATTAGCCATTTTTAAAGTTTCGGATGAGATGAAAGAGGGGGTAAAAGAGGTGGTTGTCGGGCTTACGAGCAAAGGAATTGACGTTTGGATGATTACAGGAGATAACGAAAAAGTGGCTCATGAGATTGCAAAAAAGGCCGGGATAAAAAATGTTTTAGCCGGAGTTCTTCCTTCTCAAAAGAAAGATAAAGTGAAAGAGTTTAAGGATGTGGCCTTTGTGGGTGACGGAATTAATGACGCGCCGGCTCTTGCCGCAAGCAGTGTGGGAATTGCAATGGGGACAGGAACTGATGTGGCGATAGAGTCGGCCGGAGTTACACTTCTAAACCGCGATATTAGAAGCGTACTGACTGCATTTAATTTAAGTAGAGTTACTCTTAATGTTATTAAGCAAAATCTCTTTTGGGCATTTGGTTATAATGTCATTCTAATTCCGGTGGCTGCTGGAGTTTTATATCCATTTTTTGGGTTACTTTTGAATCCCGCCCTAGCGGCTTTTGCCATGGCTGCTTCCTCAATTTCAGTCGTTGTTAACTCGTTGCGGCTAAAGACTTTAAAAATATAATATTTGTGGGTCTTGACCCCGCACAATCTTACTTCTCGCCTTTTCCCGCTCGCATCGCATACGCGAAGCGTTTCGGGCGTGCAATACTATTCGTATACGGCTCGAAGAGCGATTAGGCGGGGTCTGCGGCCCGTTAGAGCCAAAGGTCTCTAACCGGGCCTTGACTTCGTGCGTGAAAGACGCGTATATTGAAAAGCGATGGCAACTATTGATGTCGGCGACTCGAATTTTGATGAAAAAGTTTTAAAATCAAAACTTGCCGTCTTAGTTGATTTTTGGGCGCCTTGGTGCGGGCCTTGCAAAATGGCAGAGCCGGTTTTAGAGGAACTTTCGGAAGAGTATAAAGACAAAGTGACGATAGCAAAAATAAATGTAGATGAGAACCAAAATACGGCTTCAAAATATTCAGTTTTATCTATCCCCACGACTGTACTTTTCAAAGAAGGTAAAGAAATTGGCAGACAGGTTGGTTTTACAGGAAAAAAAGCATATGAAGATTTAGTCAAGAAAGGAATTTGAAGGAGGTGATTTATTATGGATGAACCAACAAACGTACAAAATCCGACAGTAGGTCCTAATCAGCCGCAACAGACGCCAGTTCCGCCGGTAGATGAACAGCCACCAGTAGGTGGACCGACAGACACACCGGTTGTACCGCCAGCAGACGCTCCTGTTCCACCAGCTACACCGCCGGTGGGGGAAACCCCTGATAAACCAGAGGAACCCACTCCCGGATCAACAGGGGGGACAGTTTAAGGGAGCACCCAATGGAACCCGAGATATTTGCACGAAAGCCGAAGGAAGGCGAAGTTTGGGATGTTGCCATAATTGGCTCAGGCCCGGCTGGTTTAACTGCTGCAATCTACACAACCCGTGGTGCCACCTCAACAATAATTTTTGGTGGCGAGGCTTGGGGCGGACAACTTATGCTTACGACCTTAGTAGATAACTATCCCGCAATGCCGGGGATAATGGGTCCGGATTTAATGAAAAAGATGCGTGACCACGCGGTAAAATTCGGGGCAGAGTTTTTGGAGAAAAATGTAGAGAATGTTGATTTTTCTAAAAGTCCTTTCGAAGTAACTGCCGCCGGACCTGCCTCGCAAGGCGGGCAAAAATACTTAGCAAAAGCCGTCATTATTGCAACCGGGGCAGAAACAATTTGGCTTGATGCCCCCGGAGTTAAGGAATTTATCGGCCGCGGAGTTTCTTCTTGTGCGCCTTGTGACGCTGCTTTTTTTAAGGACAAAAAAGTGGCGGTTGTCGGCGGAGGAGATTCGGCGATGGAGGAAGCCTTAGTTTTGACAAAATACGCCTCCGAGATAACTCTAATTCATAGAAGAGACGCTCTTCGTGCATCGGCTGCCATGCAACAGAAGGTTTTAAATAATCCCAAGATAAAAGTTTTGTGGAATACCGAGGTGGGGGAAGTTGTGGGCAGTGAGAAGGTGGAAAAACTGCTTCTCAAAAATAACAAAACCGGAGAAACTTCAGAATTTCCAGTAGACGGGTTGTTTGTTGCAATCGGACATAAGCCTTCAACTTCAATTTTTTCCGGCAAAATTGAAGTTGACGAGAAAGGTTATATGAAAGTATTTGAACACACCAAAACTTCTGTCCCCGGGATATTTGTTGCCGGAGATGTTCATGACTATCACTATAAGCAGGCGGTTACCGCAGCCGGTTTTGGCTGTATGGCAGGAATGGATACCCTGAAATTTCTGGAAGAAACTAAAAAATAAGCAAATAAACAAATAAGCAAATTACAAATAAATGTTTTAATTTTTAAATGATTTAATTCATTTAATCATTTGTATATTTATTTGCAGATTTGTAGATTTGTAGATTAATTAGCGGGTTGACAAAGCTTAAGAATTAGGTGAGAATTGAAACTCGTATGGAAGAAAGGGCAACCCAAAAAGGCTCAATTATAGAAAAGTTTGTACCCATACTTCTTTTAATTACAATTGCCTTGGCATTTTTAGTCGGCGCTCTTTGGCAGAAAGTAGCTTCTCTTGAAAAAGGAAACCCAACAGCCGGCACAAATACGGCTGGACAGCCGGCTGATGCCGGGACAGTCAACGGCAAGCTTTCAGAGGACCAAGCAAAGAAAGTTCCGGAGGTTACGGACAAAGATCATATCCAAGGCTCAAAAGATGCAAAAGTGCTTTTGGTAGAATACTCCGACCTTCAATGTCCCTACTGTCAGGCTTTTCATCTAACTGCCCAGCAAGCATTTGATGAATATAAAGGAGACATAGCTTGGGTTTATAGACATTTCCCGCTTGATACTATTCACCCTAGGGCAAGGCCGGCTGCAAACGCTGCAGAATGCGTATCTGATCTTGGGGGAGATAATGCTTTTTGGAAGTTTATTGACGAGGTTTTTGCAAACCAATCAACAGCTTTAAGCGATAGCGGACTTGCGGCAGCCGCCGTAAAAAGCGGAGCTTCTTCCTCCTCTTTTGATTCCTGTTACAAAGCCACAAAGTTTGATAGTGTTGTTGAGAGTGACTATCAAGGAGGTTCTACGGCAGGAGTTACCGGCACACCCGGGAATTTTATTATGAACAAAAAAGGTGAGGTTTGGGTTATCCCCGGGGCGGTTCCGCTTGACCAGTTGAAGCAGGCAATAGATGAAGCTCTAAAGTAATCGTAATTTTTCCCCGTCAGATTTTGCTACAATATTAAGTGTATGGGTCTGCCCAATGACAAGATAAAAGAGATAGTAGTTAAGAATGGCCTAATTTCCAATGAGAATCTCACAAGAGCCCTTGAATACATTAAAAATACCAAAGCTTCTCTCCTTTCCACTTTAGTTGAAAACAATTATGTTTCCGAAGAAAAATTAGGCCAAGCAATCGCCAGTTACTACAACGTGCCTTTTGTGACGCTTTCCAAGCTGGCTATTCCCCCTGAAGTCGCAAAAATTATCCCGGAGAGGGTAGGAAGAAGAGTTAAGGCAGTTGTTTTTTTTCGAGGCGCCGATGGGGTAAAAGTGGCGCTCTCCGACCCGGGCAGTAAGGCAATTCTCTCTATGGTTGCAAGAAAAACCGGGCAGCGCGCCATTCCTTATTTTGCCTTTGAAAAAGACATCGAGTCAACCTCCGGCCTTTACAAAAGAGCTTTGCAAAAAACGATTAACGAACTTCTTCAGGCATATCTAAAACAAGCAGGGGTTGGGGGAGAAGCTCCCATTTCAAAAGTTGTTGATGAGTTGATAATGGCTGCATACGATGACCGCGCATCTGACATTCATATCGAGCCCGAAGAGAAGGATTCGCTGATTCGTTTTAGAATCGACGGAGTTTTGCAAGATATGGTCCAAATCCCGCCGGCCCTTCATGAACGGGTAGTGGCAAGGATTAAAGTTTTATCAAACCTGCGAACCGATGAACACCTTAGTGCCCAAGATGGAAAAATGCAGATGAGACTTCCAGAGGAAGACCTTGATATTAGAGTTTCAATTATTCCGGTTGCTGAAGGCGAGAAAGTTGTTTTGAGACTTCTTTCTTCAAGGAGCCGTGAATACACCCTGGTGGATCTTGGAATGAATCCTAATGATTTGGGGAAAGTTACCAAAGCCTACAATAAAAGTTACGGGATGATTCTTTCAACCGGACCCACAGGTTCTGGTAAAACAACCACAATTTACGCAATTTTGAAAATCCTAAACACCCGCGAGAAAAATATTATGACGATCGAAGACCCTATTGAATATCGAATTCTTGGCGCAAATCAAGTTCAGGTTAATGCTAAGACAAATTTAACTTTTGCCAATGGTCTAAGGTCTATTTTAAGACAAGACCCGAATATAATTTTTGTCGGGGAAATCCGTGATGCAGAAACCGCAGGAATTGCTGTAAATGCTGCTCTCACCGGACATTTGGTGCTTTCGACTTTGCACACAAATGATGCTGCAACAGCAATTCCCCGATTAAGCGATATGAAAGTTGAACCTTTTTTAGTAGCCTCAACCGTGAATGTAATTATCGCCCAGAGACTTATCCGGGAGATTTGCAGTGGGTGCAAATCGCAGATGGAAATCGATTTCGAAGAGTTGAGTAAGTCTATTCCGGAGGAGGCAATAACCAAATATCTTGGGAAAGGGCCGAAGCTTACCACCTATCAGGGTAAGGGTTGTAAGCTTTGCAGAAACACGGGGTATCAAGGAAGAATTGGGATTTTTGAAGTTTTGGAAGTGACCAAGGAAATTAGAAAATTGATTGTTGCCAAATCCGATGCTGATTTAATCGGACAGGAAGCAATAAAATCCGGCATGAAGACCATGCTTGAAGATGGGCTTGAAAAAGTGGCAAAAGGCCTGACAACCATTGAAGAAGTAGTAAGAGCTACAAAAATGGAGATTTCCTGAAGTTATGGCCGACTATTTGAAAGTTACAATTTCAGCCTCCGAAAAAATAAGTCTTGTGGGCAACATGGCCACAATGCTTACAGCTGGAATTCCCATTTTGGAAATCGTCAACAGCCTTTTGGAGGATTCAAAGGGCGGACAAAAAGAGATTTTGACTGCTTTAAGGGACGATATTAACCAAGGGAAACAGATTCACGCTTCGTTTGCGAAATTCCCCCGAGTTTTTGATAAGGTTACAGTGAATGTGATTAAGGCCTCGGAGGAGGCGGGTACGCTTGAGGTAACACTTAATGATTTAAAAGAAACGATAAGGAAAGAAATCGAGTTTAACGACAAGGTCCGCTCTTCCTTTTTATATCCGGCGTTTATTGGAGTTACTTTTGTCGGAATTCTACTTCTTAACCTTTTTTTTGTTATTCCCAAAATAGCCGTAGTTTTTAAAAATTTAAGAGTTGATCTTCCCATTCCGACCAGGATTTTGATATTTCTCTCGGACCTCTTAACCCAAAATACTCTTTGGGTAGCTTTGGGAATCGGCGGAACTATCTTGGGTATATATCTGCTTTTCCATTTCAAAAGAAATTTTGTTTTGGGAATATTTTTTTCGCTTCCTTTAATTTCCAACGTGGTTAAGCTTATTGATCTGACCCGCTTTTCCCGGAGTCTTTACCTTCTTTTATATTCGGGTCTACCTATTACCGAAGCTCTGGAACTGACAACGGACGTGGTTTCTACAAGGAGGATGTCGAAGATTGTTGAAAACTGTAAGGAGACTATTATGGGCGGGAAAAAATTGTCAGACGGATTAAGAAGTTCCCAAGGCTATATTCCTATAATTATGATTAAGCTTATTGAGGCTGGGGAAAAAACCGGAACGCTTGATAAATCCATGCTTGAGATTTCTGAATATTTTGACTACACAGTGACCAATACCCTTAAAAACTTAACAACCCTTATTGAACCGGTCATGCTGGTCCTTGTGGGAATTGTGGTTGGTGGCATGATGCTTTCGATAATTGCTCCAATTTATGGTCTTATCAGTCAAGTTGGATCTGTGCGATGATAAAAAGTTTAAACAAAGGTTTTACATTAACTGAACTTATTGTCGTAATGGGCGCCTTAGGTATTCTCTTTGGAGTTGTGAACATTTCTTTGATTGGATTTTACAGAAGACCGGTGCAAAGGGGCGCAAACAACGTTCTTGTAGCAGATGCGCGTTCACAACAACTTAAGGCAATGACCGGAGATTCAAACGGAGGAGTAAATTCTTCGTATGGAATTTATTTTTCTCAAAATTCATACACCCTTTTTAAGGGGTCTTCTTATATCCCAGACGACCCCTCAAACTTTGTTGTTAATTTAAGTGAGGGCATGAGTTTTACAAATAACACCTTTCCGGCAGCTTCGGTTGTTTTCCAAAAAGGTAATGGCGAGGTGGTAGATTGGGCCTCGGGGAGTAGTGGTGTATCAATTGCCGACAGTCAAACGGGGATCGTAACCCAGGTACGAATAAATAGATATGGAGCGACTTATTAAAGGAAATTTCAAACACAACAGGGGCCAGCTTTTAGTTGAAATACTTTTAGCCTTTGGACTCTCCTCGATCCTTTTGCCGGCACTTTTTTCTGGATTTATTGCAGGAAGAAGCGGAAAAGTTCAGGAAACTCTAAGATCGCAATCTCTCGCCTATCTTAAGGAGGCAGAGGAGGTTGTAAGAAGCGTAAGAGAAGCCGATTGGAACTTGTTTGCAATAAACGGAACTTTTCATCCGGCAAGGCAGGGAAACGCTTGGGAGCTTGCACCCGAGAGCGAGGTTGTAGATGGATTTACAAGATCAATAATTATCGCCGATGCCTACCGGGATAGTGATGATAAGCTTATTGAGATTGGCGGGACGGTTGACCCATCAACAAAAAAAATAACTCTTTCTGTTTCCTGGGGAATACTTCCGACCCAAATAACTTCAACTTCTTATTATCTAACCAGATTTATGGGGAATAGTGTTTGGGTAAATACTACCCAAGCTGATTTTGATGCCGGAGTAAAAAATGGGGTTCAGGTAATCAATACTTCTGGCGGCGAAGTTATTCTGGCAAACAATAACCGCGCCAGGTGGTGTTCGCCAGCGCTTTCACCGGGCACAATTGACCTTCCTGATGGACCACCAAAGGCAGTGGCTGCTTTTGCCGACTCGGTATCGGTTGATGTCCCAAATACTGTATTTACCGCAACTGCGCCCGAGGACTCAACCCCCATCAAAATGGCCTATCTTAATGTCACTGCAAATACAGATAATCCAACCCCGTCACTTAAGGGGATATTTACACTAGATTCTGCGGAGTATAGTTCGCCTTCTTATTTTCCTTCCAATCCAGGACTTGATAACAATTTCAAAACCCACGATATTAAATCTTATATTGCAGCCTCTGGTAATAAATATGCGCTGTTGGCTACCAACAAGCCCGATCGCGAAGTGGTTGTTATCCAAGTTAGCGATGGAATAACCGATACCTATCAGGATCCTGTAAATCATATTTATAAATACCATACGTTTTTTAATACCAGGATGTATCAGGGTAACGGCAGCTCTACGCCAAATCAGGATCAGGCCCCGTTTGGTTCCGGCGCAGTTGCGCTAAGCGTACTGGGTACGGGGGGATATCTTGTATCAGGCGGATATTTATATGTTTTTGATTTAAGCAATATTGATTCAAAGTCGGTAAGCAGCGGACTTGATATGGTTGGCTGCAGGATTCAACTTGACGGTTATGATTGCCAACCCGGAAGCGGGACCGACAGAAAATATGATGCGGGGCAAACAGGGGCAGCATGGGGTGATACAGCCACTCCCGCACACGACGATTGTTCAGACGGAGGCAATATCGAGCTTTATGCAGACAACCAAATTTCTCCGGTCCAGGTTTCTGGAAACACCTATATATTTGTGGCAGTTGGGGCAGGAACCAACCCTGAATTGGATATTGTTAATGCCACAAATGTACCTTCTTCAAGTACTAACCCAAAAATTACCAACAGCAGTTGCGGAAGAATTAGCGGGGGAGCAAGTGGTTGGAAAAGAATCAGCTCTTTGGATTTTAACTCAAGATCCGGAACTGAAGAAGCTGCCAATTCTGTCTATGCAAAAAGCGACGGCACCAGAGCCTATATGTCTTCGAATGGGGGAATAGACGGCAACGACGATGGAAATCCGGACAGTCACCAATTTTATATTATTGATACCGCGACCAAATCCTCTCCCAGATTTTTGTCGGGAAGTCCGTCAACTGGAGCCCAAAGCGGTTATTACAATGGGGATGCAACCAATATTCAACTTTTTCCAAGGCGTTCACTAACGGTTTTAAATGGTTTAAGGGCCATAATTGTTGGCCAAGACGGGTTTTCAAATGATGAAATTGAGCCAAAAGAATATCAGGTACTTAATATCGAGAACGAAGCGTCGCCTTTTTATTGCGGGGGAATAAATTTTTTGCCCGGGTTTAATGATTTAACTTCTGTTTCCGAAATTGACAGTGACAACTTTGTTTACATGGTCGCCAATACAATGGAAAAACAACTTAAAATCGTCCAAGGCGGACCGGATTCCGGAATTTATGTTCCATCGGGAACATTCGAATCAAGTGCCTTTACAGTAGCAGCATCATCCGCATTTAATAGATTTACGGCAAATATTGCTCAACCCGCCCAAACTAATATAAAAATGCAAGTTGGAGTTGCAGCACCATCAGGAGGATTATGTACTTCGGCTTCTTACAATTTTGTTGGGCCTGATGGGAATTCCGGAAGTTTTTATTCTCCTGTCGGTGCTTCAATTTCCGGGACTGTCCCTCGGGGAACATATGACACTTATCAAAATCCCCAAAGCTGTTTTAAATATAAAACTTTTTTTGACACAACGGATTTTAATCAAACACCAACGCTTTATGATGTGAATGTAAATTATTCGCCATGAAATTACAAAAAGGGATAACAATCGTTGAAATAATTCTTTATCTGGCGCTTCTTTCCATTTTTATGCTTGTTCTTTTGGACATTTTTATGGGCGGGATAAATTTACAGTTTGAGTCTGAAGGAACATCTGCGGTTCAAACCGATGGACAGTTTATCATGGCAAGACTGATGAGCGACCTTAAAAACGCAGACAGCGTGACAACTCCCCAAATATTGGGGGTTTCCTCGCCATCTTTGGTATTTATATCTTCTGGCGTGACTTTTACTTATTCACTTGCCGGAGGCGTATTGTCGTTAACGCGCAGCGGAGAAACTTTGGCCCTGAACAGTTTGGAAACAAATGTAACCGCACTAAATTTTACCAGATTAGGAAATGTTGGCGGAAAACCAACAATAAAAATTGACCTGACGATTGAAAGCAAGACTTTAAGGCCTGGCTTAAAACCCGAAACCAGAAGCTATCAAACAACATTCGGCCTAAGATGACTAATCCCAAAAAATACTTTAATACCCAAAAAGGACAATCAATGATCCTTCTCGTCTTTTTTGTGATGACTGCTGTTGCGATTACAATTGCTGCTATTTTTATGATGATTATTACCTCCGGGTCAGTTGCAGATATGCAAAATGGAATTGAGGCGGGACAGCTTGCCGATAGCGGAGCCGAAAATGCGCTATTAAAACTGGAAAGAGACCCGTCGTATTCAGGTGAAGTCTATACATTAGGTAATGCAACTGTTACTGTTATTGTGACTGGTGGAACAACCAAGACAATTAATTCAACCGTAGTTTCTGGAGATTTTACAAGAAAGGTTGAAGTTTTGGCTAACTACACCAATAATGTTCTTAGTGTTACTTCCTGGAAGGAGCAATTTTAATGCCGGCTAACACTTTAGTTCTAATTGATCGGGAAAGAATTCAGTTTAGTACTGGGGGCAAAATTCTTACTTTTGCACTGTCGCCCTTATTGATAAAAGATCTGGAAATAGTTGATAAGAAGGTATTTTTAAATGAAGTTGGCAGTTTTGCCCAGAAGAATCAAATAGTATTTGGGGAAACACTAATTCTTTTAAGCGAATCGGTTTGTTTTATTGATGAAGGCGGATCCTTGCAAAGTTTTACATCAACTCTCCCTTTTGAAAATCCGGCAGTTGCAAGCTTGGGCGGTAAATCTGTCGGCACGAATAGAGATTTATACGAAGTAATAGTAGAGCTTGTCGGGAGTTACGGGGGAGAGGTAAAAAGCGTGGCCCCAATTTTTTTGAGCAAGGAGACCTTTGGCGTCAAAAATTTAGACGAATCAACGATTAAGTTTATACGCGAGAATGAGAATATTTTTACCAAGGGCTATTTTGACTTTAACATACCAGCTCCGCAGGTGTCTCCCGCCCGGACGAAACCCAAAACTACTCCATTAACCATATGGTTAGTTGGAACTTTTATCGTCCTTATCATTATTTTTACGGCTCTTCTGATAATTCGAAGCTAAAACTGCCTATTGACAAGGTATTTCGATTTACTCTAATGTAAATTAATGTCCAAGCAAAACTCCGGTTTTACACTTATCGAACTTCTGGTCGTCATCGGGATTTTAGGAATTCTTCTTGCAATTGTTTTAATTGCCATTAACCCGGCTGCGCAGTTCGCCCAGGCGAATAATACCGCCCGTACAAATGATGTGAATACAATTTTGAACGCAATCCACCAGTACTCGGCAGATAATAGGGGTCTCCTTCCGACCGGAATCCCGGTTGATGATGGTAATCCGGCCAATGGAAGCGAAGCTTTGGAGATTAAGAAAGACGCTGACGACCTTACCAGTGAGGTCGACATATGCGCGATTTTGGTCCCGGATTATGTATCTCTTCTTCCGGTTGACCCGGACACGAATAACGGTATTGCCGTGGCCGATTGCACGGCTAATTATTCTACAAGATATCTGGTTGCAAAAGACGCGAACGGCAGGGTAACAGTCAGCGCTCCGGATGTGGAGGCTGTGCGAGGAACGAGTACTCCAATTTCTATTACCCGCTAGGATTTAAAGATAGGTCTTGACTGCCGAAAGGCGGTTTTTTTGTTTTTCTGCTGTATATCTATAAATAGTAAAACAACCCTCGAGGAATTTGCAGGCAACTACCGCGCTTTTCTCCGAGGCCGGTACGGATGCCAGATGAGTGACTCGATAATTTTATACGCAACAACGGCGCAGCTGCCCCAGACATTGAATGACTTATTGACACCGAACATGGGAAGTTCGACGATGATGTCAGATTGCTCCAAAACCGCCTTCGTGATTCCGGTTGTTTCATTGCCAACCACAACTGCGCAGGGGAATTCCACTTTAGTAGCCAGTAGTTGGTAGCTGATAGATTGGGGCGATTGTTCAGTTCCAATAATTTGAACGCCTGCGGCTTTGAGTTTACCTATAAGGTCAAGGGTGAAATCCACCTTTTCCCAGGGCACCCATTCTTCTGTGCCGACGGCTGCCTTGTGGATTCGGGAAGAGGGGGGATATTCGGTGTCGCCGCAGATATAAAGTTTTTCTGCAGCAATTGCATCTGCGAGCCTAAAAAGTGAACCGATATTATAAGTATCAATTATATTGTCCAAAACCAAATAAATCGGGTTTCTCTTAATCCCTGAAAGTTCATCCGAAGTTGGTTTTGTTTTTCGAAGCTCTTTGGCTCCAAACTTAATCATCTAGTGACCCCACTGGGATTCGAACCCAGGATTTGTTGGATGAAAACCAACCGTCCTAGTCCACTAGACGATGGGGCCTTAAGTGAGCCCAGCAGGGATCGAACCTGCGACCATTTCCTTAAAAGGGAACTGCTCTACCGCTGAGCTATGGGCCCGAGAGTAATCTCGAGGGCCCTCAAGCTACCGCCCTTATAGGCGGGCAATCTTCGAGATTGCGCTTATGGGCCCTTGAGCCACCGTATTATACCTTATCGGCTTTGCAGATCTCAACATATTTGACTTTCGTATTTTATTCGGAATAACATGAATTATGAGAGCTAAGATTAAAGAAAAGGATCTTGCAACTGGATTAAGAAAATTGGGTTTATCTTATTCTGAAATTCAAAAACAGGTTCCTGTTTCAAGTTCTTCGCTTTCTTTGTGGCTTCACAAAATAAGATTAAGTGGGGATCAAAAATTTAGATTATTCCAGAAAGGAGAGGAATCCAGAAAAATGGGTAGCGCCGTACTGAAAAAGTCGAGGATCGATAAAACGAGAAAGATTATTAGTGAGACGAGCTCAGAAATCAGAAATTTGGACAAATCTGATTTGATGTTATTTGGGCTTGCACTTTATTGGGCAGAAGGGAGTAAACAAAAGGAACACGATCCCAGTAAAGAAGTTATATTCGGTAATTCTGATCCAGCGATGATAAGGGTATTTTTAAAATGGCTGGAAAGGTGTGTAGAAATCCCCAAAAGAAGAATAATCTTTGAAGTTTATATCCATGAAACATACAAGAGAACTCCTAAGGAGCTTTTGTCATACTGGTCGGCACTTACGCGATATCCTCTTGGGAGATTCAAAAGGGTGTATTTTAAGAAAAATAAAGTAAGTTCTTTTAGAAAAAACAGGGGGGTAGATTACCACGGGGTTTTGAGAATTTATATAAGAAGAAGCACCGACCTTAATCGGAAAATCACAGGTTGGATAAAGGGTGTACAGAGGGAATTTCTTGGGAAAGTTTGATAAGCAAAGCTTGCGGCTTCGCCTAAAGCAAAGCTTGGTCATTTGTGGCCCAAATGGTAAAATACAACTTGCGGCTTTTATTGCGGGATCGTCTAATGGTAGGACACAGGCCTTTGGAGCCTGGTATCTTGGTTCGAATCCAAGTCCCGCAGCCGATTCGACTCGTCGGACTCGCTCACGGCTTTCAGCCCAACTATTAATGAAGTGGTCGCGCTAGTTACCAAGAAAGCCAAAGAATCGTCCTGAGCGTAGTCGAAGGATATATAATTGTTTCGTGTCCTATTTTGTTTATATTCTCCGCACCTCTTCTAACACCTTATGTATTGGTCAAACAAATAATCTAGAAAAACGTCTAAAAGAGCACCAAAATAAAACGAGCAAATCTGCGAGATATGTTCGGTATTTCAATTCCGTTGAATTGGCCTATTCAGAAAAGTATTCGACCAGAAAAGAAGCAATGCAAAGAGAAATCCAACTTAAAAATTGGTCTAGAAAAAAGAAAGATGCCTTAATTCAAGGTGATAAAATATCTCTGAAACAACTCTAGACCGGCCCGCTAAGCAAGCTCTACTTGGAATTTAGAGGGAAAGAGATATAAAATCCTCGTAGTGAAAGTTTTCTCGACCAAACAGATTTTAATATTTTTTGCAATTTTATCCGTTCTTTCGTTTTTAACTTTAGGAAGAATTTTGAGTTTTCACTTCTGGCGTGATGATTGGGACAGGCTGTGGGCGGCAAATTATAGCCTTAATACTTCACTTGCTAACTGGACTTTTAATCCAGACCATCACCCGGGTTCAACCGTTGAACAATTAATTGGAGTGAAACTTTTTGGATTTAACCCCATTCGTTGGCAGGGTTTTGCGATTTTTTTGCGAATTCTAAACTCCGCATCCATTGCCTTAATGATGTATGGTATTACGAAGTCCAAAAAGGCAGCTTTTTTAAGCGGAATTTTCTTTGCGACATTTGCAGGCGGAATTGAACCCTATACTTGGGTGAGCGCCCATACAAGCGCCTTAATTATATTTTTCTTCGCACTGACAGTTTATTTTTGGGTGAGGGCTTCCTGGCTTTCATTATTTTTTCTAATAATTACTCTTTCAATTTCTCCGGGCAGAGCCTTTTTTTTGCCGTTTTTTCTTTTAATCTGGGACTTGGGTTTATTCTGGAGAAGCTCCGGGAAAAAAGGTGACAAATTTCTCTTGGCAAGATTTATATCGGTAATTTCAATAATTTTATTTGTTTATATTTTCCTGAAGGCGAAATTTGGCTATGGAGTTACTTTTCCAAACATCGTGAGTCCAATTTACCTTGAGAGATTGTTTAGTTCTTTGGGAAATTTGTTTTCCGGCTGGGCTTTCCCGATAAACGAGATTGCATCAACTGTTGCATTTGAAAGTTTGTCCCCGCTTATGAAAGCATTTTCGATAGCCGCACTTACTTTAGGTATGTTTTATTTTGTCTATAGCTTAATGATTTTAATAAATTTTATTTTCAAAAAAGATTTAAAAAATCATATTTATCTCTTTTTCCTAAGTTGGATTGGGCTTTCATACATTCCGAATTGGTTATTTGATACCTCATTGGAGGTGGCCACTTCGCATCGCTATCTGGCCGTATCCACGGTCGGATTTGTCTGTCTGGTTGCATACACCTTATCAAGAAGTAAAAATTTTTTGACTTATCTTTTTATTGTCGTCTTTTTGTCGTTAAACATTTTGACGGCAAATAGAATATTAAAATCGCAATATCCCTACCGTTCTTTCGAGTTAACCGAGGCTCTTTGGACTAAAATTGATAATGATGTTCCGAAAGATAAAAAAGTCTATCTATTTATTTACCAGGGAGAGGGACTAACAAGAAGAATGCTTCTTGACTGGTCCGGGCCGGGTGCATTCGGAGTTAAAAGAAATATCAATGATATTGATTATCTGCCGGTTGTAACGGATGATAGAAAGTTAATCACCTCTTTGGTTTGCGATGAGAACGCCCAAAGGCCGACAGCAGGGGGCTGGCGGGTGCGAGGCGAAAAAATTAAATTAGAGGATATTTATTCCTGGAATTATGAAAACGGAGAAATTGTGAATACATCTTATCAAACCAGAGAAGAACTAAAGTCTATTTGTAGTATCTAGAGCCGATTGGGTAAAGAGCCAAAAAGATGAATTTGCAGGGAATAAATCGCGAATTCTTGCAAACTCCAATTTATAAGTTTCGATATTTTTCATGCCCCTTTTTTCTTTGGGAATTTCCAGAAGAATTCCGGCCGTTGTGTTATAGCGGGCTAAGGAGTTTTCGAGTTCACCCAGCTGATTTTTGGCAACCAAATAAAGAATTTCCCGAAATCTTCTGTCGAGCAAGATTGATAGATAGTCACTTCCGCTCCCTGAAAATTTGGTAATGAGCGAAAGATTAACTTTTTCTCCGAATCTTTTAATTTCGTAAAACTTTGAGTCCGGATTTATTAATTCAAACCGAAAAGTTCTTGAAAAAGAAAAGTTTGAATAGAGAGCGTAGATCAAAAGAAAAAAGAAAGAAACGGCCAATGTTTTTAAAACTCTCATAGTTCGAAACATATTATATCTCAAAAAACTTGACAGGCGGGCTTATAATTATTGTAAGATGACGCTAGGTGCAGAGAGAAAATCTTTGAAAGCTTCTACTCCGGATTACGGTCATTGGCTTTCGACCTTGACTGACGAACAAAAAGCGTCAATTCCGAAGTTAACTAGTGGAAACCTCAAGGAAGCGATTTCCGCAGCAGAAGATCTCTTGGGAAGAAAAATAAGACACCAAGATCCTACTGTTAAAGATTTCTTTGCATCTCGACGCAGCATGTCAGCAGATAATTTTGCGGCCCTACTCGTTTTGGAACATAAAATAGAGGTTGATGTTGAGAAAATTTCTTCCGAGCTTGGACCGATAGATCCCTCCGAATTTAATTGGTAAAATACCCCATTATGAAATCTCGGATAGTTTACAAAGGCAGATTGGCCACTGGTTTAGATATTGTTGTTAGATATCCACAGGCTACTGATTTGATGGCTATGTGGCGATACATAAACATTTTATCCAAAGAAAAGACTTACATAACTTTTCAGGGTGAGAAAATATCCCTTAAACACGAAAGGGAATATTTGAAAGGTCAATTAGAAAAAGTAGAAAAAAAGGAATGCGCACAATTGCTTCTATTTGCAGGAGAGAAACTTGCCGGGATTTCCTCAATAGATCTTAATAATAGAATACAGGCACATGTTGGAGTATTTGGGATTACTATCCTAAAAGAGTTTAGGGGAATTGGCTTTGGTAAGCTTCTAATGAAATTAGTACTAAATGAAGCCAAAAAATTACCCAAATTAAAAATTGTTACCTTACAAGTTTTTGCAGAAAACGGAAAAGCCGTAAAAATGTACGAGGATTTTGGTTTTAAAGAGTACGGCAGGTTGCCTGAAGGAAATCTATACAAGGGAAAATTAGTCGACGATATTTTGATGTACAAAAACTTCTAGGCGCTGGAATTTGTCCTTCGACAAGCTCAGGATCTTCGATGGTTCGACCAGGCTCACCATCTACGAGCTGGAATTTGGAACCTAATTGTCAATTTCTTGCTTGTCCAAGAAACAAGTTGTTCATTTCTTTGCTTCTCCAAAGAAGTGAACCAAAGAAAGGAGCCGCCTGAAAAAATTCGATAGTTTCTCGGTTTGCTCATATTTTACAAAAGAACTTCTTCGCGTCAAGCGCTCGTCAGACAACTTTTGTTTTTGAATTGAATTCGCTCACCTCGTCAAAATCGAATTTTTAAGGCGACCTTAAAAAACTGATTGACTGGAATTTGGAGAGGAAGAAATGTATTATATCTTTTCTTTATGCAAGAGCGGAAATTGGTTACCTATTTTTTCTTGGGCCACCTTATTGACTCGGCTGTTTCGTATTTCTATCTTTCAGACAATAGTTGGAAGGAAGTAGGATTTTTACAAAATAGTCCATTTTTGGAACTGGGAGCTATGGATAAAATAGTTATTGCTAAAATGGGAGTCGTGGCTGCTCTTATCGGAACGTATGCCTTAGCCACTGGCCTTAACAAACCCGGAATAAAATTTTCAACAGAAAAAGCCATACAAGTTGGAACTGTAGCCGTTTGGGCGGTTCAAATCTGGAATTTGGAGAGGAATTTACATTGTGATATTATAATAATGTTATGACAAAAACTTCAAAAATACTTCTGCCTTATGAAAACAAATGGGTGGCTCTTAACATAAAAGGAGACAAAGTCCTCGCTGCAGCAAAGGATGCAAAAGTATTGAGTGAGAAACTTGACTCTCTCAAAATAGGAAGAGATGAAGCTGTGATGACTTATGTGCCATCCTTCAGAGGGTGGTACTCTCCGTATAATGTCTAAGAGGATTGAGGTTACTTATTTTCCCGATCCTTCTCCAACAGGAATTATCTATAGACCTAAAATTATGATCTGGATTTCGAGCCGGAATAAACATAGTCGTATTTTTCATGCCTTGGTGGATTCAGGGTCGGATCGGAATTTGTTTCCAGCCAGCTGGGGAGAAGCAATTGGAATTAATATCAAATCAGGTAAAAGGTGTTCTATTTATGGGATCGGGAACGCAGAACTAACTGCTTATACGCATGAAGTTGATTTGCATTTGGGTAGGGAAGCCTTTAGGACAACTATTGATTTTTCCTACGAGCAAGGAATGCCACTTTTGGGCAGACAGGGATTCTTTAATTTATTTAAAAGAGTTGAATTTAGAGAAGTGAAGAAAATTGTAGAATTTAAAATTTAAGCTGTTGACCGAGTTGAAACATCTGGTTTTAGTGATATAATCACCGAAATGGCAGTAATAAAAACTTTCGATAGAATGTCCGGACATTTGTGGAGCAGTAAATGGTCGCCTGAAATGACTGTCGAAGACGCAATCCAAATAATTAAACATCGAAGAGAATTACACGAAACTGGATTTGGGGAAGAGGATTTCATCGGAGAGCTTAATGGCTTAGAAGTTGATCCTAAAGAGATTAAATGTTCCAACTGCAGGGGCAGATTAGAGAGACAGTGAACGCCATTGACTAACTTCAGATTTTTGGATATACTTTCGGTCAGATGAGAAAAGAGTGAACAGATGGGTCCGCCTACGCGAAAGCTACGGCGAGATAATACAGCCGCCATCTGGCGGCTTTTCGCTTTCTAAAGCGTCCTTCCGAAGCCTTGTGCGAAGGAGGATTCATTCTTAGAGGTTAACTTTCCTTCGACTACGCTCAGGACTATAGCCCTCAGCGATTCAGGATAACAACTTCAGTACCTTAAAAGCGGCAAAGAACAGGTTATAACAGTTTTAAAAAACTGATATATCGTCCCAAAGGGACGCTATTAGTAAAGAAAAACTCAAAGTTTTTAGTTCATAGTACAAAGTACATAGTTCATAGATTTTTCTGACACTTGTAGCTTGTTTTTTGTTTCTTTTATTAAGCTCTTTGACAATAGAAGAAGATTAATGTTTTAGGATACTAATTTTCATTTATAGATAGCTCAACCCCTCCACTTTGGTCGGGGTTTCATGCTATTTAGATAAAAAATTGGTATTCAAGATATGACTAGGAGTATTTTTTAAGACGGTTCCGACATATCGTCATAGTCGGAACTTCCGTCACTTTTTGAGGATTTGATCCTGGTCCAGGATGAACGCTGGCGGCGTGCCTTAGGCATGCAAGTGGGGCGAGCGAAGCTCGCAACACCCAGCTTCCAACAAACAACATACAACCTTCTGTTAAGATGAGATTATGAGTTTTCGATTTTTGAATTTTAAAGTTTATATAGACTCATTAAATCTTCATCGGGAAATAGTAAAGTTAACAAGAAAGTTTCCTAGAGAATTTTATTATTTGAAAGACCAAATAAGAAGAAGTTCTCTTTCGATAGTTTTGAATATTGCAGAAGGTTCAGCAAAGAAATCTGATAAGGATTTTAATAGATATTTAGAAAATTCTATGGGTTCAGCAAATGAAACAGCTTCGGCTTTAAATGTAGCTTTTTCAAGCGGTCTGATCCCGGAATTTTCTTATAAGAAGTTATTAAGTCTTTGCGAAGAAGTTGTTAATCAACTTGGTGGTTTCTCCAAGAAGTTGAAGGTTGGTAGTTGAGTGTTGTGAGTTGCGCGAGCCGCGAACGGCTGAGTATATGGTAAGAATCTACCTCTTGGTAAAGAATACCTCACCGAAAGGTGAGCTAATACTATATAAGATCGTAAGATGAAAGGACGTAACTGTCCGCCGAGAAATGAGCTTACTTCCCATCAGCTTGTTGGTAGGGTAATGGCCTACCAAGGCTACGACGGGTAGGGGACGTGAGAGCGTGACCCCCCAGAACGGGACTGAGACACGGCCCGTACACCTACGGGTGGCAGCAACTAGGAATCGTGCGCAATGGACGAAAGTCTGACGCCGCGACGCCGCGTGAGGGATGAAGGCCTTCGGGTTGTAAACCTCTTTTGCCAAGCAGTAAATAGCTTGGAGAATAAGCACCTGCTAACTCTGTGCCAGCAGCAGCGGTAAGACAGAGGGTGCAAGCGTTATCCGGATTTATTGGGCGTAAAGCGTTTCGTAGGCGATTTGGTAAGTTACACTTTAAATACCAGAGCTTAACTTTGGAAAGGGGTGCAATACTGCCAGAATAGAAATATCTCGGGGTTTACCGGAACTCACGGTGTAGGAGTGAAATCCGTTGATATCGTGAGGAACACCAAGGGCGAAGGCGGGTAACTAGGGATTTTTTGACGCTGATGAACGAAAGCTAGGGGAGCGAAAGGGATTAGAGACCCCTGTAGTCCTAGCTGTAAACTTTGCTCGCTAGGGATGCGCAATTTATTGTGCGTTCCGCAAGCTAACGCGTTAAGCGAGCCGCCTGGGGAGTACGAGCGCAAGCTTAAAACTCAAAGGAATTGACGGGGAGGCGCACAACCAGTGGAGCATGTGGTTTAATTCGAGAGTAACCGAAGAACCTTACCCGGGTTTGACATGCTACCGTTTTAGTCCACCAGAAATGGAGGATGATTCGTAAGAAAGGTAGCACAGGTGTTGCATGGCCGTCGTCAGCTCGTGCCGTGGGGTGTTCCCTTCAGTGGGGTAACGAGCGCAACCCCTGCCGTATGTTGAATATTCATACGGGACTTCCTGATTTTATATCGGGAGGAAGTGGGGACGACGTCAGGTCAGCATGGCCCTTATATCCGGGGCAACACACATACTACAATGGAGCCGACAATGGGTTGCCAAGCGGTAACGCGGAGCTAATCCCATCAAACGGCTTCTCAGTGGGGATTGAGGGCTGCAATTCGCCCTCATGAACGCGGAATTGGTAGTAATCGGCAATCAGCTATGTGCCGGTGAATACGTTCTCGCCTCTTGTACACACCGCCCGTCAAGTCAGCAAAGTTGGGGGCAGCCGAACTCCGATTGAATCGGAGGAAGCTGACACCAGCGATGAAGATTAAGTCGTAAATTTGTTGCGACCTGCAGAAGAGATTTTGCAGCTAAAGCTCGCTATATCGGTGAAACCTACTTGAATTTCGTATAATCTTCGGATTAATATGAATCATATGGTAATACCGAGGGAACCTCTATTAGATAGGAAGTTATCTAATATTGGACTCCGTAGAGACTACACGCGAGCTCCGCATATTTCGAAAGCATATTTGCTTGGAGTTTTGCACGATGCTACGGCAAGAAAAACAACCTATCGAGTAGCTACTAAGAGTCAAAAATTCGCAGAAATTTTAAAGAGTGGAATTTTAACTCTAGGAAGAAAGGCTTGGATTTATAAAGAAGGAAAATTCAGAAATCTTTGGATTGTCGAGTTTTCCAAAAGTCTCTTAAATGGGACAAAAATTGAATCTAAGCAGGACAGGCTCGATTTTATTAGAGGATTTTTCGATGCCGAAGGTGGGATTGCAAAAAGTTCCAAAGTCAGATTTTATCTCTACTTTTGTCAAAAGAACAAAAAAGTTCTTTTGCAGATAAAAAGATATTTATCTAAATTTGGGATAAAAAGTGGAGTAATTCACAATCCAAGTAAAAGAGTAGACCCTAATTATTGGAGATTTTTTGTAAGTTCTAAATCTTACAGAAATTTTGCAAAAATAATTAGATCGAATCATCCAGAGAAGCTTTCGATATTGAGGATGAAGATATAGTCCACGCCACGCGAAAGCAGTGGATTAACGTAAACAAGGTATCCGTACTGGAAGGTGCGGATGGATCACCTCCTTTCTAAGGATGTGATATTCACACCCAGTTTTTAAGGTCGCCGTTTCGCTTTAAAGAAAACGGGGCATGCTTCTAGTCATATCTTGAAGGTCAAAGACCGGAAACCCTCCCGAAATTGCAGCAAGAGCCGTGTACGAATAGTACCTGAAGGCGAATGCTAAAATTGGGAGGGTTGGTTGTTAAATAGAAAAACCCGCTTTCAAAAGCGGGTTTTTTAGTGGGTCGGGATGGGATCGAACCATCGACCTCGTTCTTATCAGGAACGCGCTCTACCACTGAGCCACCGACCCAAATTAGCCTCCATAATTTACCATAAACCAGCTTCGAAAACAATTCTGCTGCCTACTCGAGCAGATATCACTTTTAGGTATTTCCTCTTTGACAAATCAACTTATAATATTATAATTCACCCATATTGTTAAAAAGCTTGTTGTATGGCAGAAATTAAACGATCTGTATATCTAGGTAAAACTGATTTGTTCGGACAAAAACCTGTCTTGGTTAAACGTGGTGACGGACTAAATCGTACTGAGGAGCCCACTACCGTTGGTACCTTGAGCCCAGATTTCCACCTCGTTCTTACCATGCGCTCCAAGCCGTATAGGAAACAAATAACAGCGGACGTTCAAGCGTTGTTAACTGGAAACAAACCCTAGTTCCACTGGTTTTGTCCTTGACTCCCTTTGTTCTCTTCTATATAATAATCCCAGTCTTTTGAGGTCCCGCAGAGCGGGATAAACGGATATCTTGATGAGAAGCGTAAATTTAAAACTAAACCAAACACGCGGCTTTTTGCGTGGGTAAGTATTAAATTAGCTTTGCATCGGCTAACCGGACTCAAAAGCCGGTTTTTTTGTTTTTGAACATTAAAATGTGGGCCCGAAGTTTAGCTGGTTGAACACCTCATTTGCAATGAGGAGGTAGGCGGTTCGATCCCGCCCGGGTCCACACAAACTAATGGCTAATGACTAATGATCAATGGCTAAAATTAACCATTAACCCTTGACCATTAAGCATTAACTGATTTTGTACTTTGACATCTGAAGAGAAAGGTCGTAAGTTTTTACAAACGCAGACAGTGGATGCCTTGGTGTAACCTACCGAAGAAGGACGTACATGGTCGCGATAGTCGTCGGGGAGCTGCCACGAAGCTTTGATCCGACGGTGTCCGAATGGGGAAACCCAGCCAGTTTTACTGGCTACGCCAGAGCCAAGATGTCTTGCACAGTGTGCATAAAACTGGAATCTACAAATCTACAAATTTCAAATCTGCAAATAAATATACAAATGATTAAATGAATTAAATCATTTAAAAATTAAAACATTTATTTGCTTATTATGAACTTGCTTATTTGCTTATTCCAGAGTTTGTGCCTGCTATGCAGGACATATAACTCTGGTTGTGGAAACCACCTGAACTGAAACATCTAAGTAAGGTGAGGAAAAGAAATCAACGAGATTGCCTAAGTAGCGGCGAGCGAAATGGCAAGAGCCTAAACTCGCCTTGTGCGTTGCACAAGAACGATAATCTACAAATCTACAAATTTCAAATCTGCAAATAAATATACAAATGATTAAATGAATTAAATCATTTAAAAATTAAAACATTTATTTGTAATTTGCTTATTTGTTTATTTGCTTATTGTAGTTCTCGCGCAGCGCGCGAGGTGGGGGTTGCGGGACTCTAATATGGGAGTGATTGAAGTAGCAGAATGGCATGGAATTGCCAACCATAGATAGTGAAAGTCTAGTATGCGAAATTTCAATCACCCCTAGGAGTATCCCAAGTACCACGAAGCACGTGTCTTTGTGGGAATCTAGGGGAACCATCCTCTAAGGCTAAATATAGGTTGCAACCGATAGTGAACTAGTACCGCGAGGGAAAGGTGAAAAGATGGGCGAGACGCCCAGTGAAATAGAACCTGAAACTGTTTGCGAACAAACCGACAGAGCTTGTGCTTTGCACAAGAATTACAAAATCTACAAATCTGCAAATCTACAAATAAATATTCAAATGAATTAATTCATTTAATGATTAAACAATTTGGAATTTATTTGCTTATTTGAATTTGCTTATTTGTTTATTGTAGTTCTCGCGCTGCGCGCGAGTGATGTCGTGCCTATTGAAGAATGAACCGGCGAGTTGCCGTTTAGTACCAGTCTAACCCCATTATTGGGGGAAGGCGTAGCGAAAGCGAGTCTTAAAAGGCGATCAGTACTAGGCGACAGACCCGAAACCGAGCGATCTAACTATGAGCAGGGTGAACTCCGACTAGCGTCGGAGGGAGGCCCGAACCCGTCTGGGTTGCAATCCGGTGGGATGACTTGTGGTTAGAGGTAAAATGCCAAACGAGCTCGGAGATAGCTGGTTCTCCCCGAAAGGTCTATAGGGACCGTGCCCCGCAACAATACACTGATGGTAGAGCACTGAATGGGTAGGAGAGCGCAAGCAATTTTACTCAATCAAACTCCGAATAGCAGTGTAGAAAGCAGGGTAGACAGTCATATCGGGCTAAGCTGATATGGCAAAAGGGAAACAACCCAGACTTTCGTCTAAGGCCTCTAAATTTACTTTAAGTTTAAAAGGAAGTTTCTTCCCATAAACAGCCAGGAGGTTGGCTCAGAAGCAGCCACCCTTTAAAGAAAGCGTAACAGCTCACTGGTTGAGGGAGGGGGCGCCAAAGATTTATCGAGGATTAAAAGTAATGCCGAAGACAGAGATGCTTGTGCTTTGCACAAGAATTTTCAATGTTTAATTTTTAATTTTCATTGAATTTTCAATTAATTAATTTTCAAGTTTGAAAATTGAACAATTGATATTTGATTGTAAATTGATAATTGTAAATTGGAATTTCTCGCGCAGAGCGCGAGTGTGGTAGGGGAGCGTTCCGACTGCAGTGAAGTTGAACTGTAAGGTTTGATGGAGCTGTCGGAAGTGAGAATGCCGGTATGAGTAGCGTACAATCCCTGTGAGAATCAGGGACACCGAATACCCAAGGTTTCCGTCGCTAGGTTCGTCCACGACGGGTTAATCGGTACCTAAGGCGAGGCCATAATTTATGGCGTAACCGATGGATAACTAGTTAAAATTCTAGTATTTGATTTGAATCGTTATTAACTGGGGGATGACTAGATTGGAGGATTAAAGCCAATTTGTGAAATTTGGTATAAGCTGCTAGGTAGTGCTGGTTGGAAAATCCGCTAGCGTGATTAATCGAGCAGTGATGTAAAGTCCTACGCGAGTGGGGCAATTTTAACCCCTTCAATCTACGAGAAAAGTCTCGCAGTGAGAGTCAAATCAAGCCGTACCGCAAACCGACACAGGTGGGTTGGTAGAGAATACTAAGGTGAGCGAGAGAAGGATGTTCAAGGAATTCGGCAAAAAAACTACCCGTAACTTCGGGAGATGGGTTTCCTGATGGGCGCAAGCTTGTCAGGACTCAGCTAAAGTTTACTAGTCGACTGTTTATCAAAAACACATGTCCCTGCAAAGTCGAAAGACACTGTATAGGGGCTGACGCCTGCCCAGTGTTGGTAAGTTAAGCGGATGGGTGGTACGTTCATGCGCAAGCACTGAATGTACTGCTTTGAAGTTAAGCTCCAATAAACGGCAGCAGTAACTATGAATAAGTCGTAGTTGAGAATGACTCACATTTTGTGATATTCGTCATTCCGTCCCGCATTGCGGAACGAAAAAGTTGACTATATGCTGGAAAGTCCGTACCGTACAACTCCGATTTAATCGGAGCAAACGGTTGAAGTATCTGACGTTACCATGTAAAATGGTGATAATGCGTTCAGTGCGGGCAATCAGCAGGAAAGACCTTTCAGGAAAAAATTTAGGATATTTTCTTGCAGGATTTGTTGAAGGAGAGGGAAGTTTTAATGTCTCTTTACGAAAAAAAGTTGACTATAAAGTTAACTGGCAGGTTGTAATGAGCTTTAATGTTTCCCAAAAAGACCCTTCAATCTTACAAGTACTTAAAAGAGAACTCGATTGCGGGATTATAAAAGTCCGCAAGGATGATCTTTTATATTCGTACGATGTAACAAAACCTCAAGATATAATTCTAAGAATAATTCCTTATTTTCAAAAGTTTCCTCTTTTATCCGAATCAAAAAGAAAGAATTTTGCAATTTTTTGCAAAATTGCTCGGATCATGGATGGAGGGGGACATAAAGTCTTATCTGGACTTCGAAAGATTCTCGAATTAAGAGAATTAATAAATGAAGGGAAGGGTAGAACCAGAAAATATGGAATTAAAGATGTTTTTCCTGATTAGGAATCCTCAGAGACTATACGTCAACCTCCGATTAAATTGGGGATGATATAGTCCGATCTCATGGGCGACCATGAGCGACGTAACCAATCGTCTATATAACAACGTGAACTGTTCTACGGTAGCGAAGTTCCTTGTCGGGTAAGTTCCGACCCGCACGAATGGCGTCACGAGCTAGTAACTGTCTTGAACATTCACTCGGCGAAATTGCGGTGGCTGTGAAGACGCGGCCTAATTCCACCAGGACAAAAAGACCCCGTGGAGCTTTACTGTAGTTTGACATTGCTTTCATATTTTTTGATTGTCAAGAATAGGAGGGAGAGAAATCGACAGTGTGATACCTCTCTTTGAAAAATATGAGGCTTACTCAATTCCGATGAATACTCGGGAGGGGAAAGTGTTAGATGGGCAGTTTTACTGGGGCGGTACCCTGCCAAAGTGTAACGCAGGGGTACAAAGGTTGGCTTACTACGGATGGAAATCGTAGGGAAAGCATAAAGGTTTAAGCCAGCTTGACTGCAAGCGAGAAGTCGCGAGCAGGTGCGAAAGCAGGTCTTAGTGATCCCCCGACTCACAATGGGTGTGGTCGGGGCCTAACTGATAAAAGCTACCCCGGGGATAACAGAGTAGTCGCGCCCGAGCGTCCATAGCGACGGCGCGGTTCGCTACCTCGATGTCGGCTCATCATATCCTGGCGCTGGAGAAGGTGCCAAGGGTCGGTCTGTTCGCCCGTTAAAATGGTACGTGAGCTGGGTTCAGAACGTCGTGAGACAGTGAGTAGTCCAAGCGGTCTCTCTTTTAAGGCGTTTTGATATTCGAAGGTGGAAATTACTTTTTGTCCAAATTATTAGAATTAAAAGATATAAATCTGGCTATTTGCTGGAAAATCTCGTTAAATAGTTGAGTACTAGTATATAATTAATATACCAGTGAAAATCTCAGCTCTGAGACTATCAGCAGGAAAGGCTAGTTCTTGATGTCTATTAAGGTTAGTAATGACTATTTTGCTGGTTTTGTTGAAGGTGAAGGAATGTTCTACGTTGGAGTAGTTCGATCACCCGAAACCAAAACAGGCTGGCAAGTTATTTATTTTTTTAAAGTATCTCAAAATCCAATCGGATTAAAAGTTTTAGAAGAACTAAAAAGCCGTTTGAATTGCGGATATATAAAAGAAAATAGTCAAACTGATCCAACTGACAAATCGTTAGCATATATAGTGCGCGATTTGCCAAACTTAAGAGACAAGGTAATTCCGTTTTTTGAAGGTAGATTGATTATTAAAAGAAATGCTTTTGAAGCATTTAAACGTGTTTTAGAAATTGTTAACACGAAAAATCATTTAACCTTAAACGGTATTAAAGAAATTCTTGATATTGCATATTCAATGAATACCAGAAAAAGAAGGGTATCAAAGAAACAAATAATCAAGAGTTACAAGAATTAGAATCCTCACAGGCCATACGCCAGATCCCGAGCGACTAAAAGGAGTCGAGGGAAAGATATGGTCGGATCTCTATGGCGACATAGAGTTAACTATAATGTCGGACTCTATCCGGTGGAATCGTTCGAGTTTTGAAGGGAGCTGGAGACAGTACGAGAGGACCTCTCTGGAGGAATCCCTGGTGTGCCGGTTGTGACGTCAGTCGCAACGCCGGGTAGCTATATTCCTAAAGGATAACCGCTGAAAGCATCTAAGTGGGAAGCCCACCCTAAGATTAGAACTCGTTACAGACCCCTAGAAGAATACTAGGTTAATCGGCTGGAAGTGGAAGACCCGTAAGGGTTTAAGCTTACCAGTGCGAATCGGTCAAATGACTTACGAACTTTTCTCTTCAGATTTTAGAGTACAAACAGTTAATGTTTAATGGTCAAGGGTTAATGGTTAATTAATCATTATTCATTAGTCATTAGCCATTATTTTTCAGAGCATTGGTCTGGTGGTTTGTGCGCTTTGGAACCACCCTTTCCCATTCCGCATTTGGCAAGACTTAAATTTGTGATATAATTCCTTCGCTGGTGCTTAGAGCAAGGTGGAACTACTCCTTTCCATTCCGAACAGGATCGTAAAACGCCTTAGCGCCCACGATAGTAGTCGGGCAACTGACTGCGAAAATAGGTCAGTGCCAGCATTAAAGAAAGAAGGTTATGAATAGTGTCTACAAAGAAAACTTCTAAAGATCCTACTATGGCGGAGCTTTTGGCGTCCGCAAAAGGCAAAGTTGTTGGTTTTTCTTCCGGGCAAAAAGTTAAAGGAAAAGTTTTAGCAAAAGACAGAAAGTCTCTGATTTTAGATATCGGAGGAAAAAGCGAAGGGCAAGTTTCGGAAAAAGCATTTGCCGAAGTAAGAGATTTTGTAAAAGGGCTCAAGGTGGGGGATGAAGTTTGGGCCACAGTTTTAGTTCCTGAAACTAAAGATGGAGTTGTCCTTCTTTCTCTAAGAGGAGCTGCACAAGATGCCTCTTGGGGGAAGTTAACGAGAATTCAAAAAACCAAAGAATCGATCTATGTTTTAGGACGCGGAGTTAATCCTTCGGGAGTTACAGTTGAGGTTGAGGGTCTTTTAGGTTTTATTCCCCAATCGCAATTGGGAAAAGTTGCTTCAAAAAATCCACAGGAATTGATAGGCAAATATTTCAAAGCCCAGATTATTGAAGTTGGTAAGTCTGTAAATAAAGTTGTTTTGTCGGAGAAGGAGGTAAGTGAAGCGTCAGATATAAGGTTAGAAAAAGAAGCTTCGGAGAAAGTTAAAGAGGGAGAGATTTATGATGGGGTAATTACAACGGTTGCCAATTTTGGTTGTTTTGTAAAAATTGGCGTGGAAGTTGATAAGAAAAAAGTGTTTGTTGAAGGACTTGTGCATATATCCGAACTTTCTTGGAGCAAGGTTAAAAACCCGTCTGATATATATTCTGAAGGAGATAAAGTAAAAATTAAGGCAATTGGATTAAAAGGGGGCAAACTTTCTTTTTCTATAAAAGCAGCCGAGGCAGATCCTTGGGAGAAAGCGGATGCCAAGTATAAACCGGAATCGAAAGTATCGGGGATAGCCACGAAAGTATCTGATTTTGGAGTATTTGTAGAGGTTGAACCTGGGATAGAGGGATTGATTCATACCACCAAAATTCCACCCGGAAAGAGATTAAGGGAGGGAGAAAAAGTAAACTGTTATGTGGAAAATATTGATACGAAAGCACGGAAATTGTCCTTAGGATTGGTACTTACCTCAAAGCCTATCGGCTATAAATAAGCAAATAAATGACTTAATGTTTCAATGATTCATTGAAAATTCAATAAAAATTGTAAATTGTAAATTAGAAATTGCTGCTATAATGGCCCCAAATGGCCAAACCCCACTCCCAATATATCTGCCAACAATGTGGTTACTCCCAGGTTGGCTGGGCAGGAAAGTGTCCCAACTGCGGATCTTGGGGCTCGTTAGTAGAAACAGTAATTAGTCCAAGTCTAAGTCTAAGAAAAAATAAAAACGGTAAATCAATTAGTCAGTCAACCAGTAAGCCAATTTCTCTTTCTTCAATTTCTTCTAAAAAAACCGCAAGAATAACAACCTCAATTTCAGAATTGGATCGTGTACTTGGCGGCGGTTTGGTGGCTGGACAAGCAGTTTTGATAGCTGGTGAGCCGGGAATCGGGAAATCTACTTTGTTGTTGCAGCTTTCAGATATGCTAGCTGCTAGCTACAAGCCTTCGACCCGAGCTCAGGCCGAGGGTCTACCAGCTACTGTTCTGTATGTTTGCGGGGAAGAATCGGCCAGTCAGATAGCCGTCAGAGCTCAGAGATTAGGTATTAGAAATAAATCCATCCAACTTCTCGAAGAGACGGATGTAGATTCAGTGACAGAAACGATAGACACCTTTAAAGGACAGTCCTTGCAAGGTATTGTTGTGGATTCAATTCAAACAATGACAACCTCTGATCTTTCCGGTATGGCAGGGTCTGTTGGACAAGTTCGCGAGTGCACTTTTAGGTTGACAAATTTGGCCAAAAAGATAAACGTTCCATTGTTTATAGTAGGACATGTAACCAAGGAGGGAACTGTAGCAGGCCCTGCGGTTTTAGCTCATATTGTGGATACGGTTTTGTGGTTTGAAGGTGATAAGAGTTTAACTTTAAGAATATTAAGAGCTGTCAAAAATAGATTTGGACCAACTGACGAAGTGGGAATTTTTGAGATGGAAGATAAAGGTTTAATTTGTCTAAGTGACCCTGAAAAAGTTTTTATTACCCACTTAAGAAAAGAAGTTGCCGGTAAGGTTGTTTCCTGCATCCAAGAGGGAACAAGACCGATTTTAGTAGAAATACAAAGTCTTATTGTACCCACAAAATTGGCATTTCCAAGACGTATTGCACAAGGAATTGACTCGAAAAGATTTGAACTTCTTTTGGCAGTACTTACCAGACGGTGTGGTCTTCCGCTTTATGAATATGATGTTTTTGTAAATGTTACCGGTGGCATTTCAGTGAGAGAACCGTCTTGTGATTTGGCGGTTTGCCTGTCAGTTGCGTCTTCTTTTTTAGATAAACCCTTAAGAAGTGACTCTGTAGTGGTTGGCGAAGTTGGTCTTTTGGGGGAGATTAGAGAAGTGGTTGGCGAGGAAAAAAGAATAAAAGAGTCAAAAAGACTCGGATTTAAAAATCCGATAACGCATAAAGAAGTTAAATACGTCTCCGAGGCTATAAAAAGATATATAAAATAGCAGTTTACAGATTACTGTTGACTGTTTACTGTTTTTTCTACCTTTTAAGATTTTTTGAAGCGCCAGATATCAAGGAATTTATTTCTTTGGGTAATCTTTTAAGCATAAACATTATAGTTTTGTATTCTCCGTCGCTAATTAAATCTCTTTCTTTTGCCCTGTCTGCCCAATGAGCAGATTCATAAGCCGAACCTCGAGCTTGGTAAAAGAATTTAATTTTGTCTTTTTTGAAATACCTACCCTCACCTTCGGCTATGTTAGCTGCGATCGAATCAACAGATCGGATCCATTGAGAACCAATTGTCTTTTGGGCTAAAAATGACCACTTATTGACTCTATTCCAGACGATTTTAGTTAACTCAGAAGCTGTTTTATAAGATTGTATGTTTTTAAGTTTGATCATATCTTTAACAGTAACCAGTAATCGGTAGACAGTCAACGGTTATTAACTATTTATCCACAATTTTTTAACCGACCAAAAAAGATACGAAAATTGAACTTGTTTTTGATAGACAGAAAACTATGGGCGAGATAATTTGATAGAAGAATTTTGTTATGGGGTTTGACAGTCTTGACATCAGGTGCTACACTTTTTCTTAAGTTCGTTGAAATAAAATCTTTGGAGAAAAATCAAGCTCCGCTAATCGTTGGAGTCATTGAAACTTGAACCTACCACGAATAGCAGAGCTTGTGGAAGATTTGTCTTGCTTGTCCGCCATAGCTTTTGCGATGGCGGAAGGACAGGCACAAAGGCAAATCACAATTAGATTAGACTTAAAACGTAACTTATGTCAAGTAGGTTTCGGCTCTAAAGGGGACGGGTGGTTTGCCCCAGCCGGACACTTACTTCGCCTCGTGGTTTACATCCACGCAGTCGAAGAGCGTGCCAGCGGGGTAAATTGGGCAGGTTTAGGACGTTAAAACCGCGCGAATTCTGACTTGAGGGGACGGGTGGATTGTTGGGCAGGCGATCTACCCGTTCCTTGAGGTTAGAATGGCGCGGTTTTTAACTGTTCCGAACTACCTCGCCCGCCAAAGCTGCCCGCCCAGAACTGCGTAGCTGTTGGCGGGTTGCGGGCGGGCCCGTTCCTTCTGGAGCCGATTTTTGTATATTTGATTTCTTGAGATTGTTTGATATAATTTCCTCACATCAATTTCTGCCACAAACTGCCCCACAACAAACTCAAATGACTATCGAGAATCAATTTAAATTTACAAGAAGACAGGTTTTAGGACTGGGTACTGCAGGCGTTGGGCTTTTAGCTTGTAGTGTAGTTGAGGGAGGATTGCGCCGGCTTACAGGCGGAGCTACACCCACGGGAGTTGCACCAGAAGGGAATACCTTAACCCCTGCGGCGACAACGGGACCAGACCGTTTAGTTATTCGAAAAGAGCTTTTGGGTGAGCCTGGAACAACTTCCTGGGACGCCGGCGGAAGCTTGCCCCGGGGCGAAGAGTTAAAGACAGATTCCATGGCAGGGTGGACCTTCAAAATTGAAACAGAAATTGCTAATGGTAATCTCCAAAAAGGCGAAGTCAGGACCTATGACCAGATTTTAGAAATGATGAACTACAATCTCGCGGCCTGGAATTGGCGAAATCTTACCGAAGTTAGAGAAAATTCGGGCGATTTGGTTGGCGGTGGTCGCTATGTTTGGGTAGCTTCGAACGAAGATGGCACTTTTCCGAAGGCCAGAGTTTCAGCCAAAGTTCTTTGGAACCAAGCTGGGGATGTTTTAAAGAACATTTTAGAAAGAGAACTCGAAGACTCGGAAATAGTGCCGGTATATTGGGGCTTGGTAAGTCAACTTATGGGGCTTAATGGGTTTAAAGATTCTGAAATATTATCTACCCGCAACACTTATCCCGGAGATGCGTGGGATGGTGTGCGAGGCCATCAACGCGAAGATGAAGTGTGTTCTAGATATGAGCCGGATATAAAGCGGGGACAAGAATATATAGACGCAGATGGGGTCTTACATCTTTCAAACGAAGCCAGATTTGCCTTTGTTTTTGCATTAAGCGACAAAGTCATTGAGGTGGATGATGAACCAGACCGCAGATTGGCAATAGTTAAAATAGAGGATAAAAAAAGCGGTAATACATGGTATTTACATGCAAGAGTTATTGATTTGTGGTCTCAACCCGACGACCTCGGTCTGGTACCAACGGATGCAATATCAGAAGGCCGGGGTTGGGGGTCTCAAGTTCTACCAAGTTGCGGCGCGGCAGAGGTTGTCCAAGAACAGTTGGCGAGTGCCACAGCTGCGGCTACATTGGGTGCGACTCAAGTTCCACACGACACAGAAGAACCGCCAGAGAAAACCGAAGTTCCGCCAACTCCGACAATTGTTGTAACTATTCCGGCCAATCCAACCGCGACTGCACCTTTTGTTCCCAGTCCGACACCGCCGATTCCGACGCCGGCACCGACAAATCCTGATATAATACCGACGGCAACGCAAGGAGGTTAAGATGAAAGATAAAATCTGGGTTACCATACTGGCTTTACTAACTTTAGGAGTGTTTATTTTTAACTCTCCTAACTTTGCAAAGGCTTCAACGGCTTTTAGAAGTGGAAATATTTTTGACGGAGGCAATAGAACAGATAGACTGGTAGATTGGGAGGATCCTATTCCTGCAGATCCCGGTGAAGTTATTGAATTTAGAGTTTTGGTTCAAAATGATGGGAGCGAAAATGCAAGTAATACAACTATTAAAGTAGATTTTCCCTCAACCCCGTCAACCTCTTTAGTCAGCACTGTTCATATTACATCAACTAACACTGCAACCGTATCAGATACCATTACTGTGAATGTGAGTGGGGGAACGGGCCAACTTCATGCCTTGATCCCTGGCCACACAAAGATGTATGGACCCGGATGTACCCCTTGTACTTTACCTGATTCCATTGATGGGGCCGGAGTGACAATCGGAACAGTAGTTCCTGGAACTTCAAATAGTTTCCAGGTGCTTTTTAAGGCTTATGTCACCAACAACCGTCCAACTCCAACTCCGATGCCTACGGCAACACCCACTCCTACTCCTACACCCACCCCAACTCCTACAACCAGTCCGACAAGCAGGTGTGTAGATTTGGACTCATCAACCGGAGGCGGAACGACTCCGCTGACAGTTACATTTACCGGTAGCGGTTTCGATTCTGCCGGATCAATTCAGGAATATGAGTTTAATTTCGGGGACGCGTCGGATGGCCAGCAACAACTGGTCAGAACTACCAGCAACCAAGCCTCGCACAGGTACGTAAATTCCGGAACTTTTATCGCTTCGCTTCTGGTCAAAGACAGCCGTGGGGTTTGGGTGGGTTCAGGAGATACAGGATGTCAGCTAGTTTTAAATGTTTCTGCAAAACCGCAAGTATTGGGGGCCAAAACTCCGCCCCGCCTTCCCAAAACCGGATTTGAAAACGCCCTGATTTCTTTCGTACTTGCGCCTTTGGCCGCTCTTGGAGTTTATCTTTACCGGCGCTTCAGGTTGATATAATTTACAATTTTTAATTTCTAATTTTTATTCAATTTTCCAATTAATCATTTAATCAATAAAAATTCATTAAAAATTTAAAATTGATAATTAAGATTTAAGGTATTATGTTTCCAAGAGGAACAGTTTATAAATCAGGCTATCCTTCTTATGGCGAGATAACTCTTGGCGCCTCCTTAAAAACGAAAATTGCCTATACCTTGGCCCGGGGAATAGGAGCTGGTTTGATTGGTTTTGCAGTAATTAGTATGATTTTTACACTCGGGCCGGTGGTAAAAGAAGAGGTCCTTTATGATTTGGGTTTTAAGAAATTCCAAGTACCTTATAGCCAAGCCGATTTGGCAAAAGCAGACTCGATAGTTCAAGTTCAAAAAGAAGCAGCTATTTATGGAGTCGGTTCTTATTTTTCGGTAATCGTTCCTAAGATTGGTGCTTATTCAGACATTGTTGCCAATGTTGATGCCTCTGACGAAAAAGAGTACCTTTCGGCATTAGAAAAAGGCGTTGCCCACGCCAAAGGAACTTATTTTCCGGGACAGGGGGAAAATATTTTTCTTTTTTCTCACTCAACCGATTCACCGGTCAATATTGCCAGATATAATGCCGTCTTCTACTTGCTTGGCAAACTTGAAACGGGGGATAAAATAATAGTTTTTTTTGCGGATAAGAAATATGAATACCGGGTTGAGGAGAAGAAAGTAGTTGCTGCAAACGACACTTCTTGGTTAACCAATAAAGGCCAAGGCGAAAGATTAATTTTGCAGACTTGTGACCCGCCGGGAACTACATGGAAAAGGTTACTTGTTATTGCCAAGCCCGTTAGGGTTGACCCATTCGATTAACTCAGGGTCAATGGTGAGTCCTTCGACAGTGAGCTCAGGACAGTCGAACTGCGAAGTCGAACCCATTGACCCATTCGATTAACTCAGGGTCAATGGTGAGTCCTTCGACAGTGAGCTCAGGACAGTCGAACTGCGAAGTCGAACCCATTGACAAATAATGAAGTTAGACATACAATGACTTTGTTAACTTCTTATTTAATTTTTCCGTTTAGATTTTATGAACCCATACGATAAAGACGAGCAACAAAACGTGGGAGATTTTATTGGCGAGACCCCGGCAGGAGTCCCTGCTGGGATACCGGGGGGCATTCCCGACGCTAACCTTCCGACAGATTTTGTTGAGGGGATTTTAGATATTGCAAATGAAGGAAGCGGACTTTTAAGACCGCGCTTTGCAGCTTCGGATAAGGATGTTTACATTTCGGCATCGCAAATTAGGAGATTTAATCTTCGTGTTGGAGATTTAGTTGGGGGACAGGCAAGGCGACCCAAGGAAAATGAAAGATATTGGGGGCTTCTTAAAGTAGAACGCGTCAACGGAGGGGATGTTGATTCTTTGGGTGAGAGAGCAAACTTTGACGATCTTCTGGCAATTTATCCTGACGAACAAATAGTTCTTTCTACATCAAAAGATATATTAACAACTCGCATTATTGATTTAGTTTCTCCTGTCGGATTTGGCCAAAGGGGGCTTGTTGTTTCTCCTCCCAAAGCTGGTAAAACTTGGCTTTTGAAAGATATTATTTCAGGAGTTGCCAAAAACTACCCTGAAGATAGTAAGAGTAAGAGTAAGGGTAAGAAAGTACACTTGATGGCGGTTCTTATCGGGGAGCGGCCGGAGGAGGTTACTGATATTCTTCGGCATATGGAAGACGTTACTCGCGGACTTGGAGAGGTTGCAGCAAGTAACTTTGACGAGTCTCCGGAAAACCAGACAAGGGTAGGAGAATTAGCCCTCGAGCGAGCCAAAAGAATTGTAGAAAAAGGAATTGATGTAGTTATACTGCTTGATTCCATAACCCGCATGGCCAGGGCATATAATCTTGCTCTTCCGACTTCCGGTCGTACCCTTTCCGGAGGATTTGACCCAGTTGCCCTTTTCCCGGCAAAGAAGTTTTTCGGCGCTGCACGCAAAATTGAAAATGCAGGAAGCCTTACAATTATTGGCACTTGCCTGGTCGATACGGGTTCCCGCATGGACGATCTTATTTATGAGGAGTTTAAGGGCACCGGCAACATGGAGCTTCATTTGGACAGGAAACTAGCGGATAGAAGAATATTCCCGTCAATAGACATCACAAAAAGCGGAACCAGACAGGAAGAGCTTTTGTACGGCAAAGATACACTTGGCCAAGTTCATACATTCAGACGCATGATGGATTTGGTTCCCGAAGGGGAGAGAACAGAAACCCTTTTGGAAAAGCTTGCAAAAACAGAAAGCAACAAAGAATTCCTCGAAAGCCTCAAGACGGTTTAAAAAACTCTAAACTTCCAAGATTCCAAAACTCCAAACAAGTTAAAAGTAAAAAAATTTCAAATTTAATTTTGATAATTTTGGCTTGTTTGGAAATTTTGAGTTTTAGAGTTTTTGACTCAATCGCTTTCATATGTTATCTTGGGTATCGCCAAATGGACGATTCCTACCAAAAAATTCTGGACTTCTTGACGGAGTTAAAAACTTTCTTTATAGAGCTTGCCAACTATATTACAAAAAATCTCCATCTTTCTTTTTTGCGATTTGAGGAAGGCAAGGGAATTTTTGTAACCGCTTTGTATAGACAGAGAGGAAGATATGCAAGACGTCTGATGCATTCGGGAATGGCAGCCCTTGCATCTGTCGCCATGGTGATTGCGCCGGTTATTGCTAAAGAGTTTCCCGGGAGGTCGGTTGATCCATGGGAAATTCCGTCACCTTCTTTGGTACTTTCCGCGTCAACTTCCGACCCCAGAACCGAGACCATAATTTCCGAAAAATTAAGAGACAAGATAATTGGATATCAAGTCCAAGAAGGGGATACGGTTTCGAAGGTTGCAGAAAAGTTTGGAGTTTCAGAGGACACCATCCGTTGGCAAAACGATTTACCCAGTAAAAATTCCATTAAGGTTGGACAGACTTTGGAGATTCTTCCGGCAACCGGAGTGTCTCATAAAGTTCAAAAAGGTGATACAGTTTATTCTATTGCGAAGAAGTATGATGCAGATGCACAGACTATTGCGGATTTTCCATATAACGCTTTTATTAATGATGAAACATTCGAACTTGCAATAGGACAAACAATTATAGTTCCCGATGGCGTTGAACCTGCAGAAATTCCTTGGTCTGCTGTTGCCCGTGTTCGCCAGATTACCCCCAATGCCGGTACGGTAACCGCAACCGGTCAGTTTGTGTGGCCAACCGCAGGAACCATTACTCAAAGATTCTCGTGGTTTCATCCCGGGATTGATATAGCAAATAGGGCAGCGCCGACAGTTTTGGCAGCAGATTCAGGGACAGTTCTTGGGGCCGGGTGGTTGGATGGATATGGTTATGGAAACCGCGTGATTATCGATCACGGAAACGGCTACAGAACTCTTTATGGGCACTTGAGCCAGGTTTTTGTAACGGCCGGACAAACGGTTGCGAGAGGAAACCCGATTGGTAAAATGGGTTCAACCGGTCGGTCAACGGGGATACATACTCACTTTGAAGTTCTTCTAAACGGCGCGCACATAAACCCACTTAACGTATTACGCTAAAAATTTTCAATTCTCAATTTACAATTTTCAGTAAATTTTCATTGACACAATGATTCATTGGTAATTGATTGGAAATTAGAAATTAGAAATTGTAAAATTGACTGATTGGGCCCGTAGTCTAACGGTAAGAACCTGCACATGGTGCAGAACCTTGTCGCTCGCAAGCTCGCGATAGAACACAACATTCGGTCCGAAAAAAAATGGGCTGGTAGCTCAGTGGTAGAGCACTGCTTTCGCATAGCAGGGGTCAGGAGTTCGAATCTCCTCCAGTCCACAAAAAGGGGAGTTTATCCTGAGCGAAGTCGAAGGAATTCCGCCCGAGTCCACTAGGATAACTTTTTTCTTCAAATATTTATTTTGGACAACCAACACTTCCTTGCATTTTATCCTATAACCAGTTAAACACTCATCTTCAGACTTCATTTAGAAAAGATATAGTTTTTTAAGGTTTTTGACTAAAAGGGCCTTGACAGCCTTTTCACAAACCCCTTTACTAATAGTAATAAGTTGTAAAAACTAAGAAGTAACAAGAAGTAAAAAGTTTGAAAAACTTGTAAAAACAAACCTGCCAATGCCAAAGAAATTTTATTCAGTCAAAGAAGCCTCCAAAATTTTAGGTGTTTCGACGAACACTATTTATAAGTATCTTGACGAGGGGAGTCTAAAGGGAAGAAGACTTAATAATCGAGGGCGATTTAAAATTCCATTTTCCGAAATAGCACCATATTTAGCCGGAGAAGCGGAATTAACCGCTGATACTATAGAAAAAGCACAAGCCGACAAGAAGGATGGACCCAAACTCTCATTTTTTGAATTATGGTTTGGAGTAGCGCTGGTTGGGCTTATTCTTATATATTTTTTAGGGAACAAATCTTCCCTACTGACAGATGTCGGAAACTCTGTCTGGGGTTATTCAGGCAGAACCTTTTCCGGATTTGGAAGTCTGGTCTCGCGCGTCTTGCCAGCCCAGAAATCCACAAATGAAGCTCAAGCACCCAATGAGATAGTAAGTGGCTCTTTGATGGGTATTGTTAGAGAAGGAGATACTCCTGATTTGAATTACAAAATCCAAGACACTGAAGCACGGACCTACGAGCTTTATGTAAATGCGCAAGTTCTTGCTTCCAGTACGCAAAGATTGCTTGGTAAAAGCAGAACTCTTACATCTGCGGAATTAAACGATGCGATAAATGAAATGTCGCAGCTGACAAAAACAATTTTTGCTGAAATAAATTGGCTGGGCGAGACTTGGGACTTTTCAACCATCGAAGCTATTAAAAGAACCGCCAGTCAAGTTACTTATATTCTGGATTCGCTGCAAAAACAGAGTCTTGGGGCATTCACAAAACCCGAACTAACCGACCTAAATAATTTAGTTAGCGAAGCCGAGCTGCTCCAAGGGCTTGTGGGCAATACTTCTGACACGGGAGATGAAAAAACCCTTTATGGAAGTATAAAAGAGGCGAAAGCTTTGGCGCAAGCTTTAGATGTAAAAAGTCAGGAAATAGACAAAATTCTAGGATCTTGGGATAGTTACACTATTTTCGAAAAGGAAGACACTATCAAATCTATACTTTCTAACTCTTTAAGTCTCAATATCCTTCCCAAAGTTGATGAAATCATATTCTCAAAGCTCCCAAGTGAAGGCAGTGACACAGAGTTAAAAAATAGTCTGCTTTCGGTAAAAGGAGTTTTGGCGGCAAATAAGACCTACCTTGCCCAAAAAGCCGGACAGCCCGTGGTGGTCACTTGGTTGGAGTGGGGAGGGAGCGTTTTGAAAACATTGGCGGTCAATCCCTCCGCGCTAATTCCCCAAGAAGCCAATTTTAAATATTATCTGCCCGCCGAGGTGAAAAAAGAGCAAGTTGGCCAAGTTGACGTTGGTCTGAAACTAAACTTTGATAGCCAAAGGCATCAGTATTATATTGAAGGGAGTGTACCACTGGCCGTGAGTGAAATGAAAACGATCAGTCTGAAAGTGGGCGATACTCGGGGGGAACCCGAGCTTTTGGGTGCGCAAGATGTCAGCGCCCCGCCAAGTAAGCCGGCAGCCGTCGAAGAAAAGTCGGCCATCTCCCAAGAAGCGGCTGCGCCTATCAGTCTCACACCCCAGATGGGTCGGGTAGAACGAAGTATTGCGATTTGGGGATCAGCAATAATCTTTTTTTCTGCACTTGCCTTCTTGGTGATTTATCTGGCAATTTATCTAAAAACCGCACTTGCCGGAAGGAATAATAAGTCTAAACAAAAGGAAACTCCCGAATTTCAGTCTGAAGACAAACCAAACGTTGATAAAACGGTAGCGATGCCAACTTCTACTTATAATATGTCATCGGAACCACTGGTAAAATTCCATGCCATCACAAAAGTTGCGTCTTCCATCATAGGAGGTTTACTAAAAGTCCCGGTTTCCATACTAACCTTTTTCTCAAAGATGGTGTCTTTGGTCAGAAATCTGATAGTTTCGACCATAACCGGCTTGACAAGCTTAATTGTATCTATTGTAACTTCCCTGAAACGGGGTTTCGGCGCGGTCATTCACGCCATCACAACACTCTTTAGCAAGATCATATCTGTCATCGCAAGAACCACAATCTCCATTAAAACTGGTTTGGTAGCAATCCTGGTTTCCGTAGCAACCTTTTTCTTAAAGCTTCTAGCCTCAATCAAAAAGTTCTTCATCTCCCTAGTAACAGGTTTGGCCAAACTTATAGCCTTGGTCATTCACGCCATCACAAAAGCCATATCTGCCATCACAACGGCTTTACTGAAAATTCCGTCTTCTATAACAGCATTTTTCAGAGGGGTCGTTTCCTCAATCGTAAATTTCATTGCCGCAATTGCATTTTCTCTAAGGCGGGGTTTCTACGCTGTTATCCATGCCATCACAAAAGTCATAATTTCAATTAAAACGGGGTTACTAAAGATGTTGATTTCCATAAAAACGGGTTTACTAACCATCATAGCTTCCATAACAAAAGTCGTGGTTTCCATAGCAACGTTTTTCTCAAGAGCCCTGTCCTTAACCGTAAAACTCATAGCCTCTGTTGCAGCATCTTTGCGACAGGGTTTCTACTCTATCATACATGCCGTCACAGCGTTTTTAGTAAGTATCGTGTCTGCCATCACAAAAGCCATAATCTCCATTAAAGCGGGATTACTAGCAATTTTGACTTCCATTAAAACGGTTTTGCTAACCATTACAGCTTCCATCGTGGCGTTTTTCTTAAGAGTTACGTCCTTAATCAAAGAACTCTTGGTTTCCGCAATAACAGCTTTGGTAAAACTCATCGCCTCTGTTGCAGTTTCTCTGCGACAGGGTTTCCGTGATATCGCACACGCAATTACAACTTTTTGGGTAAAAATCATATCCTTTATTACAAAAGCCCTAATCTCCATTAAAACCGGTTTACTAACCGCCATCGCTTCCATAACAACGTTTTTCTTAGAGGTTTTGTCCTCAACCACAAAAGCCATAATCTCTAATATAAAGAGATTACTAAAAGTCCTGGTTTCCATAACCAAATTTGTGGACTCTGTACTCCTGCAACAGAATTTCCAGACACCCACTTTTCCTCGCCCCGAACTTGCCCTTGAGCCTGTTCACAAGTTTACACTTCCCCAACACCTTAACTTCCGTAGAATCGCGGTAGTTTTGCTGGTAGGCATAACCTCTGCCGTAGTTTCAGCAGTTCTTGCGCTTAAATTAATGTCGTTTCTTAAGATAGACTCGCAAAATGTCTTGGGCGAGGAGAGTAGCGGAAATGAAAGTATGATCTTGGCTAAAGACAAAAAGATTACCATTAAAGAAACTGACACGGGTTGGCTAAGAGTCAGAAGTATACCCGGAGGAAGTGAAATCGGCAAAGTTTACCCGGGGGAGACATTTGAGTTGTTGCAAGAAAAGGACGGCTGGTTTTTAATCGAAGGTGAGGAGGCTAAAAGCCTGCCTGCCGGCAGGCAGGGTTGGGTTTCCTCGCGGTATGCCTTTTACGAGTAAATTACCCCAGTACCAGAAAGCCCCGCTTTTCAAAACGGGGATGAATGGAAGTCTATTTGGGGCTTTCGATACGGGGTTTCGGACTCAAAAGCAAAGAAGCCCCGGCTTTCAGGCCGGGGAGTCCTCACTTCTTTGTCTCTTTGGAGCCAAAAGCATTCTTGAATTCTTTGAGCGATTCTCCCAAACCCTTTCCCATTTCGGGGAGTTTTTTCCCACCGAAGAGGATAAGTATAATTACGGCGATGATTATTATTTCTGTTGATCCTATGTTAGCTAGCATCTAATTCACCTCCCTATCATATAAAATGTGTTTTGAGAAATATGCGATTTAATATTAACGTAAGTTCAAACAAGATTACAAGAGGCGCAAACAAAACGACATCGGAAATAAGATCCGGAGGGGGGAGAAGTATTACAAATAAAACGCCGATAAGGTAGGCGTAGATTCTTTGTCTTTCAAAAAAGGAGTGCTTGACCAAATTTAAAAGCATCAGTATTGTCATCGCGATAGGAAAAAGGAAGGCTATTCCCATCAGAAGTCCGGTCGTCAGAACACTTGACAGGAAACTCTCGACATCCAGCATATTGCCGATTTGCAGAGAAAGAGAGGTTTGATAAAAAATCTGAAGCAGATATTTCATGACAATCACCCCATAGATAAACCCGGCCCCAAGAAGTATCAGGGCCAAGGGAAGGATATTGACGATTATACGATATTCCTTTGCCTGCAAAGCCGGTTTAAGAAAACTTAAGAGCTGAAAAATTAATACCGGCACAACTACAACCACTCCCACTATAAGACCGCAATTTAATGCCAAGGTAAAGAATTGGAAGGGGGTAGTAAAGACGATGTTGACGCCTTCGAGACTAAAGAACTTAAGAATCAAAGTAATAATTTTTTGATATGAAAAAAAGCCGACAATTGAAGCGATCACAAATAACGACCCGACGAATAAAAACCTTTTTCTGATTTCAAGTAGGTAAGGGTAGTATTTATCCCGCATTATTCTTCCTTTGCACCCTTTTTATACTCATTAATTGCCTGTCCTATTCCCTTTATAAATTCCGGAATTTTCTTTCCGCCAAAAAGAAGAATAACTATTAAACCGATAATAACCAATTCCGGAGTTCCAAGATTATTTAGCATTTAGTTTCCACCCCCTGACGGACTACTTTTAGTATCTGCGGGTTTTTCTAAATCTTCCTTGATCTTATTAAATTCTTTCTTGGACTGACGCAGACCTTGGGCAAATTCACTTAACTTTCTGCCTCCAAAGAAGAGAATAATCAGAGCAGCGATTATAATAACTTCCGCTGTCCCTATGTTATGCAAGACTCCAAACATATTTAGCTTTCGTTATTTCCTTCCTTTATATTTTTTACTTCCTCTATTTCTTTCTGAAATTTTTTAATTTCTTTAGTACTCTCTCCTAAACCACGGGCCAAATCTTTAAGCTTTTTGGCACCAAAAAACCACGTTACGATGATGGCTATAACTATTAGTTCCGGGCTACCCAGGTTAGGCATAATCTTACTTACTTTTTTCTACTGTTCGTCTTTGGACGCATTACGAAACTCTTTAATTGCCTCCCCGATGCCTTTCATGAATTCAGGAATCTTTTTACTGCCAAACAAAAGCACAATAACCAATCCGACAATAATTAACTCTGGAGTACCGATATTTTTAAGCACCTTATTTACTTCACCCCCTAAGTCATCATAAGCATGAACCTAAGGCTTTGCAAGTATCATTTTATAGATTCGGTCCTTGATTCGGATTGCAGCTTTCCCGTCTACAATTATTACTCTTGAGGCATATTTATTAGGGTTAAAGTTGATAAATTTCGAAATGACAGAATACTTTAAGCTTTTGTTAATTGTTTTAGTCATTGATTTTGGTGTAAATACGACCCTTTAGCTTGACTGCTGCATGCCCGTCAACGATTACGGTACGCGGTCCGGCGTTTTTCGGATCAAAGTCGACAAACGTGACGACGACGGCGTATTCAGAATTCTTTCTAATTATCTTTACCCCGCCCAGGGTACCTATCTCATAACTTACGGTTTTGGTTATGGATTTAGTTTGGGTAGCCGAAACCGACGGGCTGGGAGAAGCAGAGACCGAGGCACTCTCCAGTGCGGAAGGACTGACCGAGCCACTCGGAGATAAAGAGGCCGATGGTGACAAACTGCCAGACGGTGACAAAGAAGCACTGGGGGAAGGAGATAAAGAGGCCGAGGGAGAAAGTGAAGCACTTTCAGAAGCCGATGCTGACAAAGAAGCACTGGGCGAGAGTGATGCCGAAGGAGAAAGACTGGCAGAAGCGGAACCGGCAGAAGGAGAAGCCGATGGACTTAAGGATGCCGATGGTGAAAGAGATGCAGAAGCCGATGCGCTGGGCGAAACACTGGCACTGGCCGATACTGAAGGTGAAAGCGAAGCTGACGGACTTAAGCTGGCAGATGCAGAGGTCGAAGGAGAAAGAGACCTTGATGCAGACGCCGAGGGAGAGAGTGAAGCGCTTGGAGAAAGAGACCTTGATGCAGACGCCGAGGGTGAAAGAGATCTTGAAGCCGATGCACTCGGACTTAAAGAAGCCGAGGGAGAAAGAGATCTGGAAGCCGATGCACTTGGTGAGAGTGACCTACTGGCCGAAGCCGAAGGTGAAAGAGAAGCGCTTGGACTAAGAGATCTTGACGCTGAAGCCGACGGAGAAAGCGATCTAGACGCAGACGCCGAAGGAGAGAGCGAAGCACTTGGAGAAAGAGACCTTGATGCAGAGGCGGAGGGAGAAAGAGACCCTGATGCAGAGGCACTTGGAGAGAGTGACGCCGAAGGACTTAAAGATGCACTGACAGAAGCGGAAGCAGAAGCACTTTCAGAAGCCGATGCTGACAAAGAAGCACTGGGTGAGAGTGAAGCTGATGGACTGATACTGGCAGAAGCGGAACCGGCAGAAGGAGACGCAGACGGGCTTAAGGATGCGGAAGCACTGGCAGATGGACTTAAACTGGCACTAGCCGATGCACTGGGTGAAAGCGAAGCGGATGGTGAGAGTGACCTGCTTGCCGATGCACTCGGTGAAAGAGAAGCCGAAGCACTGGCACTAGATGAAAGAGATGCCGACGGCGACAAAGATCTACTGGCTGAAGCGCTTGGGGACAAAGAAGCCGAGGGGCTCAAAGAAGCCGAGGCTGACGCTGATGGAGAGAGAGATGCGGATGGTGACAATGACCTACTGGCTGAAGCGCTTGGTGAAAGGGATGCCGACGGTGACAATGATGCACTAGCACTGGCACTCGGTGAAAGAGATCTTGATGCTGAAGCAGAAGGAGAAAGAGAAGCCGAAGGAGACAAACTGGCTGACGCTGACGCCGACGGGCTAAGAGAGGCTGAAGCTGATGCGCTTGGGGAGAGAGAAGCCGATGGAGAAAGACTTGCACTGGCACTCGCAGACGGACTTAGTGAGGCACTGGCCGAAGCGCTTGGGGACAAAGAAGCGGATGGACTCAAAGATGCCGAAGCTGACGCAGAAGGTGAAAGCGAAGCCGACGGTGACAAAGACCTACTGGCACTGGCACTGGGTGAAAGCGAAGCGGATGGTGAGAGTGACCTGCTTGCCGATGCACTCGGTGAAAGCGAAGCCGACGGTGACAAAGACCTACTGGCACTGGCACTCGGTGAAAGCGAAGCCGAAGCACTGGCGCTTGGAGATAAAGATGCCGAAGGACTTAAAGATGCCGAAGCTGATGCTGACGGCGACAATGAGGCACTGGCACTGGCCGATGGCGATAAGGATGCCGAAGGTGAAAGGCTTGCAGAAGGAGACAGCGAGGCTGACGCGCTTGCCGACGGACTCAAACTAGCTGATACAGAAGCACTCGGTGAGAGCGAAGCTGACGGACTTAGACTGGCAGATGCAGAAGCCGAAGGTGACAAGGACGCCGAAGCCGACGCACTTGGAGAGAGAGAAGCACTCGGGGATAAAGAAGCTGATGGACTCAAACTGGCTGATGCAGAAGCTGATGGACTAAGAGATCTTGATGCTGAAGCAGAAGGAGAAAGAGAAGCAGATGGAGACAAACTGGCTGACGCTGATGCCGACGGGCTAAGGGAGGCTGAAGCTGATGCACTCGGTGAAAGTGAGGCTGACTGGCTTAAAGATGCGCTGGGTGAAAGACTTGCGCTGGCCGACGCGCTTGGTGAAAGCGATGCCGACGCACTGGCGCTTGGTGAAAGAGAAGCCGACGGTGACAAAGATGCACTAGCGCTGGCACTTGGTGAAAGTGACGCTGATGGAGAGAGAGATGCCGAAGCTGAAGCAGACGGTGAAAGGCTGGCTGAAGGCGACAACGATGCGCTGGCACTAGCCGATGGGGATAAACTTGCGCTGGGGGATAAAGAGGCGCTGGCTGAAGCGCTGGGTGAAAGAGAAGCGGAAGGGGAAAGCGAAGCACTGGCTGAAGCGCTAGGAGATAGGGAGGCTGATGGACTTAAAGAAGCCGATGCTGATGCTGATGGACTAATGGAGGCAGAAGCGGAGGCACTTGGAGAAAGGGATGCCGATGGCGAAATGGATGGAGAAACACTTGACGAGGTGGTAGCAGGAACCGATGGCCTTATCTCAAAGCCAATAACACTCCACGGGTCGTTCGTGACCGTCATCGCTCCGCCGGAAACCGTACCGGGGTCAGCGGCAGGAGTAGCGGTCAACAGGTTGAGATTACCGCCTGGAGTCAATGCAAAAACATATCCTCCTGCCGTCCCGCGTTGAGTCCAGGTATCTGAAGCGCCTGCAAATGTCTCCAGAGTATTGTTGTCGTTCTGATAAACAAGAGCGCAGGCTAACGCCCCAGTTATCGTAGTCGTGACTGTTGGGCCAGTTGGGTCGGCATCTCCTACTGTATTTGAAAAACTTGCCGCAGGGACTAAATCTGTAATCGTTCCCGACACCCGACCGAGGAATCTGTGAATGCGGGCAGCACGTTGTGTAGTGACAGCCGGAGCACCTAGAGCAACGGTAGCCCCGTCTTCCGTCCCAGCCGCAATTTTCCCATATACCCAATGCCGGGCAACAACAGCAGTGCCAACATTGTTGGGGCCGGAAAGCAAAGTCCAGCTACCGTCACCGATGGGGTCTGATGGGGCGGATGCCGTGCCTTCCCAGGCGGTTTGCAGAATTAGAATATCGCCAGCAGTAATAGTCGCGGGACAAGCTGGAGATAATGCTGCTCCGCTTGTCTGTGTTGAAACGCCTGCGCCAGATGATGAATAGGTTATTGCCATTAAACTATCCTCCAATTTCTGAAGACTATGCGTGAAGTATTTTTGTTTTCAAGCATTGTATTGCAACACACTAACCGTATTGAATTACGGCCTGATTATTCAATTTAGTTTATTTTAGTTTCTTAATCAACTCCTTTGTTTTTCCCCAGCCCGAGGGTTCATCCGTCGGCGCAAAGTTTTATGTGGATCAACAGCCATAGTTACTCATTATATAATCTTACTTAAATTTTTCAAATGGGAGATTTTGAAATAAGCAGAGCTTGGCCAAATCAGAATTTGGTAACCCAATTAACCAATAAACCAATGCCACCAATAAATAATCCAATTATTTCCTCTGTGATAAAATTATTTTATAGCAAACTGTTTTTGAGTTTGATATGACTATATGAAATGGAAAGTTATTGCATACGAATCTGCAAGAAAAGAGAAGTTAGTAAAAGATTTTATTAAATCATTGGAAAATGAAACTAGATCTAAGGTTGGCCGTTTAATCAGCTTATTACAAATACATGGAAATTTGCTTCGCATGCCATATTCAAAGAAGATTACCAAGGATATCTTTGAATTGAGAATACGGGGAGTAGATGAAATTAGAATCTTTTATGCGTTTGGGAAGGGCAAAGTAATATATTTGTTACATGGATTTAAAAAGAAAAGTCAAAAGACATCGATTCGAGAAATTATAATAGCGGAAAAAAGATTAAAAGAAGCTCTTGACAAGGTATAACATATATGTTATATATAGATTTATGAAAGGTTGGGAAGATTGGAACACAATAAAAAAAGAGCTTCTTAAAGATCCTGAGTTCAAAAAAGAGTACGAAAGGTTGGAGCCTGAGTATGCCATTATTTCACAGATGATTGCAATTCGTGCCAAAAAGAAAATTACACAAAAGGAAATGGCAAGAAGGATGGGGACAAAACAATCGGCAATTGCAAGGTTTGAATCCGGGGATTATAACCCCACGCTGGAATTTTTAAGTAAAACCGCAGAGGCGCTTGGCAAAAAACTTGTGGTAAGTTTTGAATAAACCTGGTTAAAATTTTGTTATCAACTCCTTTGTTTTTCCCCAGCCGGGACTGTGTCGTTGGTTGTGTTATTTAAAATAATTGATGAGGGCAAAATCTAGCTGTCCGCTAAATATTTTTTTGAGGTGGTAAAGATTGTTAGTCTCATAAAACACGATTATTGCTTTTTTGTATTCGTTTACGTCGACGTTTCTGTATGAAAGTGGAAAATAATCATGAGCCAAAAGAATTGCATTTGAAAGCGTCCTTGACGTTCTTTTGTTGCCATCGGTAAAGGGCTGGATGTAGGCAATCATAAAGGAGGCAATGAATGCTTTTTGTGGGGGGAAACTAGTCTTATTAATTAATTTTATGGTTTCTCTCAAGTAAGATTCTAAATCTATACTACTTACAGGGGGGATATATGATGTGCCTGCAATTCTCACCTCTTGTTTTCGGATGTCGGAGGAACTGAGGCCCTTTGCGAGTGCTCCGTGAAGTTGTGTTACATCGGAAAAGTTTAACTTAAGATAACTTTTTTTGTTTTCAAGAGTGGTATCAAAAGCTTTTTTATGGTTAATAAGCATGATAGCTTCTTCCTTGGAATGGCCTTTCGCCTCGATATTTTGCGTAAGGAGAGTTTCTGTTTCCAAAAGATCGTAAGTGTTTCCCTCAATCTGCGCAGATTTCCATGAAAATTCAACAATGAATCTTTCTAACTCCCTTTTGTAAATAGTTTTATCGAGATTCTTAACTCTTTTTTTGTATTCTTTTGACGCTTCTGTCCATTTGTTTACTTCAACGCTTGTAAATAAGTTGTCGAGTTTGTCAAAAAGATCTTTTACGAAGTCTTTTTTACCACCTC
>Ga0209210_1000123_pt1 | contig 95365 bp, 91 predicted proteins | sample RifGroA1_FD_183991 | JGI IMG/M metagenome (GOLD analysis project Ga0209210, IMG submission 183991) | Contaminated groundwater microbial communities from Rifle, Colorado, USA - Rifle Groundwater A1 (SPAdes) (version 2) | ecosystem: Environmental > Aquatic > Deep subsurface > Groundwater >...
TTCCGCCTCCGCTAAAGCTTCGGCGGACAAGCAAAGTCAAGAAAAATTAATTATGCCGATAATTAAAGAATCAAGCCAGGTAGTCTCCGCTTAATAATTTTTCAATAAACTTTTTTGCTTCCGGGTAGCCGTTTAGAAATTCTTTGACTGTCATTGGTCGTTTGCCCTCCGGTTGGATCAAATTTCCCGGCAGGAATTTAATCAGTATTAATTTTTCACTTTTCACTTTGATGCTTCGGCTTCGCTCAGCATCATCCTGAGTTTGCCGAAGGATGACTTTCGACCATACTCCCGGCCAAGGGTAAAAAGCACGGACCATACGGTCAAAGGTTTGAGGATCCGGGGGTTTTTCTGGATCTATAAATCCATCTTGTTTAGTAAAGCGGTGAGTATAAGTTGCTTGTGATTCATCCTGAGGCGCACCCCCGGGGTGCTCTCCAGGTTTCGTCTCGACTTCACCCCGGGGGTGTAATCTAGAAACACTCCGGGAGTGGGCAAGATTAGGTAGTAGCCCAACTATTAATTCGGCTCCGATTTTGTTGAGTCTTATCAAAAGCGAATCAGTTGTTTCATTGGGTGCAAGTTCGTATTCCTGTTGGGCCAAAATATCGCCGGCATCGACCTCTTCGGTCATTTTGATGATGGTGACTCCGGATATTTTTTCGCCTGCAAGAATTGCCGCCGGTGCAGGAGAGGGCCCGCGATGTTTGGGAAGTAGCGAATGGTGGATATTTAAGGCTGTATATTTGGGCAAGTCAAGAAGGCTTTTGGGCAAAATCTTGCCATAATCTGCAACAATCAAGAAATCAGGTTCAGTATCTGAAATTGTTTCGAGGGCTCTTTGATCTAGTTGATCCGTTTCCAAAAGTGCCAGCTTGTTTTTTTGAGCAAATTGTTTGACCGGGCTAACGGTTAATTGTCTTTGACGGCCTGAGGGTTTATCGGGGTTGGTCACAACAAGTGTAAGACCTAACTTATCCTTGATGATTGCAGCGGAAATGACCGAATATTTTGAGCTTCCGAAAAAAACGATTTTCATTATAAGCACCTACTTCTATCATTCTGCTTGATACGCTCACTTTGTCATTCTGGCAAGCGAAGAATGAGCGCGTCCAGAATCTGTTTTGTAGGATTCTGGCGTCGTCGTTTCACTCCTCCCCAGAATGACACACTTAAGTTCGTATCATGCATAGGTTACTTCTACAAATTGTTCTTTTCCACTTTTTGTTTTTTCTACCTTAAAGATTTTGCCGTTTTGGCTGTGAACATGATCGATAAAAAGAATTCCGTTTAGATGGTCAATCTCATGCTGGATAATTCGGGCAGGCAGACTCTTATAGTGAACCCTTGTTTTTTGGCCATTTTTATTTTGCACTTCAAGATCAATTTCCGCGGGTCGCATGACATGTCCATAAAGATCGGGAACCGAAAAACAACCTTCGAGGAAAGTAACTTCCCCTTTGGAAACTCTCAGAATTTTAGGATTAATGAAAGATTTAATCCTGTTTCTTATTTTGGCTACAAAAACTCGCCTGAAAATACCAATTTGCGGGGCCGAGAGGCCAAGGCCCGGAGGATCAGTTTGAACTTCGAGAGTTTGTGTAAGATCTTCAATAAGTTTGTTAAGGCCCCGGTCAAAACTGGTTACTTCCTGTGACCCTTGTCGAAGTTTTTCATCTGGTAAAGTTAAGATACTTCGTATCATGAATTTTTAGTTTACAATTTTCAATTTTTAATCAATTTTTAAAATTTAAATATTTAATTTTCAATGAAAATTTCAAATTAAAAATTAAAAATTATTTTCAATTAATACTACCCGGCTCAACCGTAATCTGCCAATCTCTGGATATTTTTTCCAGATAAGGACTAAGGTTCTTAATTGCTTTTTCTTTTTCAGAAATACTGTACGATGCAAGCTTGTGTTTTAAAATTATATTATAAGTGGGAACTTTTGTTTTGAAAATTGGTTGATACGGGCCGAGGATAGAAAGTGGAAAGTGGAAAGTGGAAAGTGGAAAGTGGGAAAAATCTTCTATAAGTTTTTCGGCTTTTTTTTCGATTATTTCCGGACTTTTCCCTTTGATACTTAATTTAACAAGTAGGGCGTATGGAGGATATAGGAGGGATTTACGAGCGCTTAAACTTTGGGCATAGTACGCTTGAAAATTCCCTTGAGCCGCAGCTTTTATTACGGGATGGTCTTGGGCATATGTTTGGAGGATGAAACGGCCATTTTCTTTCGTTAAGTTTTTAAGATTTGTGATTTGGGCGAATGTTTTTTCTAGTGCGGAAAAATCGGCGATATTCAAAGTTGTATCTGCTAAGATGTGGGCTACAAGATCATATTTATAGGCAATAAGTTTGTAAAAGACGGATGCAGTGGCAATGTCAATGGCCGGACGTCGGATATCGGACGTCGGATATCGGAGGCCTTCGGCAATAAGATTAACGTTGGCATTGGGGACCAATTGTTTGACGGTTTTGGCAAGAGACCAAATGTTTAGTGAATTAAAAAAGAAATCGTGGGATTGGCAGTTAGGGCAGATTTGAGGGGCATCAGGCATAAATTCATGGAATCGGCAGGTCTTGCAATAAAATTGACCGGATTCCCTTTTTTTATTTAAAAATAGTAAAGTTTTTTCCTTTCGTGCAACCGCTTTGAGAATTAGGGAAGAAAGCAAATCAGAGACTATCGACTTGTTGCCTTTATTTTTCTCATCGGTCATTGAAACAATTGTTGTCATGTTTTTTGATTCGGAAATCTTCATGTCATTTTTGTGGGAAAAATAGGTAGTGATTTTTGGGGCGGAATCGATAATTTGCAAGTTGGCGCCGGTTAAAGGTTGTAATTTTTCAGCAATGGTTAAGGTGTCAAAATACGGTGATCTCTCATCCTTGTATGCACCGTCATGCTCATCAAAAATGATAATTTTGGATAGGGCCGGGCATGGGGTAAAAATAGCTGAACGGGAGCCGAAAATAAAATCGACTTGACCTGAAAGTATTTTTTGCCAAACGGCGAATCTCTCGGACATTTTTAATTCGTTGTGATAAATAGCGTAGTTTTTAGCTTGCGGAAATTTGGCCATTGTTTCAGGGAGGCGGTTGATAGTAGGCACGAGGACTAACGTCTGGTTCACGGTTGACGGTTCACGGTTGACAGATAATTGGTTTTGAGTTCTCTGTTCACTGTTAACAGAAGCTTCAAAATCTTGTTTTGTCTGTGAACTATGAACTCTAAACTGTGAACTCGGCAAAGTCGGTAGCATTGCCTCCAGACAATTGACCATCGGAGCATGATAGTAAAATGCGAGCCATTTAAGAAGTTCTATTTGGTAAGGGAGCAAAATTGGTATTTGCAAGATTACGGAATTAATGTGCTTGATTTGATAGTCTGCGGTCTGTGGTCGGTAGTCGGTAGACAAAATGATTCCCATTGGTGTTCTTTTTCCAAACGGTACTCTGACCAACTGGCCGATTTTTATCTCACTCTCCAGTTTTTCCGGAACGTCATAAATATAACTATCGATATCCGGTGATTGATAAGTCAAGACCACAACTTGCGCGTACATGACAGGTTAATAGTAAATGGTTGATGGTTAATAGTAAATGGCAAAAGCCAAGTAAGGATTATGTTTGTCTTTTATATGCTTCGAGGAGGTTTTCGAAGAGGGAGGCGACGGTCATGGGGCCGATGCCGCCCGGGACGGGGGTTATAGCTTGGACGATTTTAGAGACATTGTCAAAATCTACATCGCCGACGATTCTACGATTAGAAGGTTCAGTTTCTGGCTTTGATAAGCCTTTCTCACCCCCGGGGTGCTCTCCAGGTTTCGTCTTGATTTCACCCCGGGGGTGTTGTCCATTGACAACGTTTATTCCTACATCGATAACTACTTGTCCGGGTTTGACGTGATCCTTGGTAATCAAATTTGGTTTACCGACTGCAACTACCAAAATATCGGCGTTTCTAGTTTCCGCCTTCAAGTTTCTAGTTTCTTTATGGCAAACAGTAACAGTTGCGTCGTGATTCAGAAATGCCAGAGCGGTTGGTTTACCAACTAAAAATGAGCGGCCGACAACGACAACTTTTTTGGCCCCTGTCGGGATTTTGTAGAAATCGCAAAGAGTTAGAATTCCTTTGGTTGTGGCCGGAAGATAACCTTCACTTTTATTCTCCCAAAGCAATTTCAAATTAGTTGAGGTTAAACCATCGACATCTTTTTTCGGATCAATAGCGTCGATTATTGCGTCTTTGTCAAGATGTATAGGGATGGGAAGCTGGACGATAATCCCGGTCACGTCGAATTGAGAGTTGAGAATTGAGAGTTGAGAAATTAGCTCTGCCTGGCTTATTTTTTCATCAAACTTTTGATGTTCGACAAGACAACCGATTTTTTGGCCGAAAAGGATTTTTTGACGGATGTAAGCGTTTGACTCGGACAGATCGCCAACTTGAAGAATGACTAATTTACATTTCGAGCGAAGTCGAGAAATTTCCGATTTCAGTTTTCTTGCAATTTTGTCGCGGACAATTTTTCCGTCTAGAATTTTTGCCATTTAAGGAATAGGGAATTTTGAGCAGAAAGCTCTTACTTCTTTGGCAATTGCGAGCAAATTTTTGTTTTTGACAACTCGAGTTTTAAATAGTTTCATAAAGTCCGATCTTTTTTCTTTGTCTTCAGGTAACTTTTCGCCTTTAACCTCTTCAATGACTTGATTAATCCAGGCGGCGATTTTGGTCATCTCTTTTTCTCTCATCCCGCGGGTGGTGGCTGCCGGAGTTCCGATACGAATTCCAGAAGGGTAAAACGGTGGCATGGGGTCAAACGGAACGCCATTTTTATTAACGACGATGCCGGCGGTTTCTAAAGCGATAGCGGCAATAGCTCCGTTGACCTTTTTATTTTGAAGGTCTATTAAAATCAGGTGGTTATCTGTTCCACCACTTGTAAGGTCAAAGCCAAACTCAATAAGTGCGGAAGCCAGCGCCTTGGCGTTTTTAACAATCTGCTCGCCATAGGTTTTGAAGAGTTTACTCTGAGCTTCGCGAAGGGCAACTGCAATTGCGGCAGTTTGATGATCATGAGGACCGCCTTGCAAGCCGGGAATGATGGCCGAGTCAATTTTTTTGGGAAGGTTAGGATCTTTCTTAAGGCCTTTTTCAGTCACCATAATCATGGCTCCACGGGGACCTCTCAAAGTTTTATGGGTTGTAGTCATAACAATATGGGCATAAGGTACGGGACTGGGATGGACACCGGCAATAACAAGGCCGGTAATGTGAGAAATATCGGCGAGTAAATAAGCACCGACCTTATCGGCAATTTTGCCAAATCTTTTAAAATCAATAATTCTGGGATAGGCGGTATATCCGCAAACTATAACTTTAGGCTTTTCTTTTAAGGCAAGTTTTTCGCAAGCTTCATAATCTAATAGTCCATCCTTGCCGAGTTCGTACAGGACAGATTTGAAAAATTGTCCAGTTGACGACTGCGGTTGGCCATGTGTCAGATGGCCGCCGAAAGCAAGCTTTAAGCCCATGATTTTGTCTTTCTGCGGAGTGCAGGTCGCTAAATAAATTGCGAGGTTTGCTGGAGAACCGGAGTAGGGTTGGACGTTAACATAGGGGACGTCAAACAATTTTTTGGCCCGCTCTTGGGCAAGTATCTCGACCTTATCGACTACCCTGTTTCCTTGGTAATATCTTTTTTTAGGATATCCTTCAGAATATTTATCGGTAAGAACAGAACCCAAAGCTTCCCGGACAGCTTTTGAAGTGTGATTTTCCGAGGGGATGAGGTCGATGTTTTCCTGCTGGCGTTTTTCTTCCTGTTTGATTAAAGAAGCAATTTGTGGATCGGAGGTTGCAAGTTTAGGCATATTGAATTTTTAATTTACAATTTTTACTTTTCATTGAATTTTCAATTATTTAATTTTTGAAAATATCTTTTGATATTTTCTTTTCAAAATTGAAACATTTAGATTTGATTTAAAATTTCAAATTTAAAATTGAAAATTGCATTAGTAATCGTTATTGTATTGCTTTACTATTCAACTGATCAAGTAACTCTTTTGCTTCCTGATAATCGGGTTTCAGGGAAAGTGCTGTCTCAAGTGTTTTTATAGCCTCTTCATCTTGTCCAAGTCCTGCCTGGATTTTGGCGAAAGTTAGATAAGATTGAGGATCTGTCGGAGCAAGTTCGGTCAGTTTTTGACCAACACCCAGCGCTTTCTGTTTATATTCTTTATCGTAGTCGGAAATTAAAAAGTAGGCATTGGCGATTTTTCTGGTTGTTATTAAATTATTTGGCGATGCACTAAGTGTTTTTTCGGCCAAAGCTTGAGTCTGAGTTGTTAAAGTATTGGTAAATTCCGGATCATCTGTATCGGCGGCATAAAGTGCACTTTCATAAGCGTAGTTGGCAAGGTAAAAAGGGTTGGTTGCAGGGAATATATCGACGGCGTTTGAATAGTTAATTAAAGCTTGCTCGCCGGAAGATCTTTCGGCGTGGGCGAAGGCAAGATCAGCAAGATAGATTCGACCGACAAGAGTAATTGCATAGAGTCCAAAGATTACAATGGTTAAAAGACTGATAAAAAAACCTATATTGTTCGAGCTTTTGCGAGAACTAACCTTTAACTTCTCGCTATCGCTCGAAGAATAGAATGGGGGAGGTTTAATTTCGGGTATCAGAAAACTGGCGATAATCAGAAACATTAAAAGCTGGGTTGTTACCACCGAGAAGCCGAAGAAGATTGTTGCCTGATAACCGAAAATTGATCCGATGGCGGCTTTTGCGAGAATTGAATCACTATTTAGCTTTCTACTAAAACGCCAGAGACCGAAAACCGAAATACCGATAAGTGCGAGATAAGAAACGGTTCCCAAAATACCTAGATTGGCAAGGTAATTTAAAAATTCGTTGTGGGCCTTGTTATAGAAAAATCCCCATTCGGTTGTTTGGTTGTGGGCAGTAGGTCTAAAAAGATAGTAGGAATAGGCGAAAGTCTCAGGGCCTGAACCAAGTACCGGCCAATGTTTAAAAACAGAAAGTGCTCCTTGCCAGACGATTATTCGAATAGTTCCTGATTCAGTTGGGGTAGTAGCTGGTTGCTGGTAGCTGGTTGCTGGTAGCTGGTTGCTGGTAGCTGGTTGTTTATTTAAGGCCTCGCTGAATCTTGAAAAAAGGTTTGTTCCAAAAATAACAGCTATCAATATAAATCCCAGAAGAAATAGCAATAATAGGCGAAGATTTTGCTTTATTGCCTTGAACCCTAAAAGCAGCAGGATCGATCCAAGAGCAATGGCAGCCCCTAAAAAACCGGCTCTGGAGGTTGTCATAATCAGTCCCGTAAATAACACCAGGGTAATAGCGAGAAAAGAGACTTTGATTTTAGATTGAGTCGAAATTAAGGAAAAAGCCAAAGCAATTGGCAGAGTTAATACCAAGTATGAAGCGAGCCAATTTGGTTGCCCGAGTGTTGAAAATATGCGCACAGTCGGATCGAATTCCTTTTGCCAACAGGATGAGTTGAGAGTTCCGGTTAAAACTAGACAAGAAGGATCTTTGCCAAAATGGGCGGGAATTCCCCAAAGGGTGACGGCAAATGCGCTAGTCACGATTGCCATCAGAAGCTTTTTGGATTTTTCAGAATTTAAGTTAACAAACGCACCTGTAAAGATTGCAAAGTAAGCAAATTGGGAAAGGAGCCCTCCGTTTAAGCGTGAAGGATAGCCGAAGATGGAAGTAAACTTATCGATTGAAAAGAGGGTCGAGAGGACTTGGATGACAATGAAGATTAGGAAGGTTACAATTGCCCAATTTTTGGGGACTGTAATCTTACCCTGCAATATAAATTTGGACAGTGTCAGAAAAAAGATAATTGCAGCCGCCAAGTAGACAAAAATCATCTTGGGAACTTCGAAAAGTTCGGAGTTTTTAGTGGAGAAGATTAGAGGAGTAACTATTGCCAGGGCAAGGTAGGAAAACCAGATGGCTTGGTCTATAAACTTTGAGATTTTTGCGCTCACGTTCCAAATCTTAGCACAAGGTAATTACAAAAACACCTCCGGGATGATTGGTGATTAGTGCGCAGGATCCAAATTTGATAATTCGGCTATAATAGATCACCTAAGTATGATTGAAAGAACGAGTACCCAAAGACTTGCTGAAATACAACTTAATAATTCTTTTTGGGCGGATTTCCCCAACGCACTAAATGCGATAAGGAATTTACCCGGCTGGGAGACGGCTTCAATCTTTGCCGAAATTGGTCGGGATCAAGGAGTAATCGAGGCTCTTCGAAAAGCCAGAGAATTTTTAAAAAGGAGAACTGGCGGGGATACTCTGGATGCGTACATACCGTCGCTTGAGGGTTATTTCTTTGAAGAACATGTCTTTCGTTTAACAGAGAGAAGACTGGTGATGATGGGAATAGATGGTGTACTCCTTTCGCCTGATCAGACTATTGGAATATACAGAATTGGCCATCCTAATTATACCGTCAATGATTCCCATCATAGTTTGAGAAAGACGTTAACTGCCGACCTGCCTGGTAATATCCGAATCCCAGACGGGATCGTTTTTGAAACAAGTCAAGGAAAGTCAGAGATCAGGGCACTCTGTGAATATTCACTAGGCAGACTTAATGACCGCAAAAGATATCAGAGAAACAGGTTTCGCTCAGAACAGGCAATTGATGACATTCTAGTGGGAGGTTTTTTGCAAGAGCAAATTGGGGAATATCTTGCCGGATTAAATTTAGGTTTGTCGAAAAATCTTACGCGAAGTGGCGAGTTTCTGTTTATTTATAATGACAATGAGATAGCCGAGGGTTTTATTTTTAAGGAATCTGATATGACTTGCCGAATCCATGTTCCCTTTACAAGGGAAGCATTTAAAGGTGTAATTAGCACACTTGTTGAAGATATTCAAAATTCGCTTCGTCAGGATCCTGAAACCCCTCGACTTCGCTCAGGGCGAGCGAGTTCAGGATGACATGATGGGGGTGGGTCAAGCTATTGTTTCCACAGCTTAATCTTTGTATACTCTTTTCGCTTAACGCTTAACGTCTAACGACGAACGAATAGCTTAATAAATCCTAAGCACTAATATCTAAACTCTAAACAAATACAAATGTTCAAAATTCTAAATCATAAACTTGTTTTGAGAATTGTAATTTTGGGATTGTTTAGGATTTAGGATTTAGAAATTAGAAATTGCTACAATTAGTAGCTCTTATGATTCCCATACTTGATCAGTTCTTAGGTTTTTTTTCTTACGATTTAGGTGTTGATTTAGGGACAGTTAACACACTTGTCAATATTCGCGGCAAGGGAATCGCAATCAGGGAGCCTTCGATTGTCGCCCAGCACAAAAAGAGCAGAAAAGTAATCGCTATCGGCCAGGAAGCCAGAAAAATGCTCGGCCGAACTCCCGGGGGAATTGCGGTTATCAGACCCCTTCATAACGGAGTGATTTCCGATTACGACACGACACTATCCCTGCTTTCTTATTTCGTTAAAAAAGTCCACGAGAAACCAGGTAAATATTTTTCTATTCCCAGACCTAGAATGGTTATTGGTGTGTGCACTCTGGCAAGCGAAGTTGAAAGAAGAGCACTTTTGGATGTGGCATATGCTTCCGGGGCACGCAGCGCTTTTTTAATCGAGGAACCTATTGCTGCCGCAATCGGAGCAGAACTTCCAATCTTAGATCCTGTCGGTTCAATGATTGTTGATATTGGCGGCGGTACGTGTGAAATTGCAGTGATTTCGCTGGGAGGTGTTGTTGTAGGTAAGTGTTTAAAGATTGCCGGCGATACGATGGATATGGATATTATTAGATATGTTCGCTCACGCTACGGACTGGCCATTGGTGAGAAAACGGCAGAGGAGATAAAAATTGCCTTAGGTAATGCATATCCTACAAAACTCGAAAAAGAAATGGTTATACGGGGCAGGGATTTGGAAAAAGGACTGCCCAAATCGGTGCGGCTTTCTTCGGTTCAAGTCCGGGAAGCACTCTCGCAATCTATCAGTACGATTGTGGCTGCAATTCGAGAAGCTATCGAAGATGCACCCCCGGAGTTGGCTGCTGACATTGCTGAGAGAGGAATTGTTTTTTGCGGCGGAGGATCTTTAATTTCCGGTCTTCCCAAATTAGTTTCTTCTGAAACCAGGATGCCGGTTTCTGTCGCCAGCGAGCCTCTTTCGTGCGTGGCTAAGGGTACCTGTGTAATTTTAGAAAATAGTGAATTTTTAAAAAAGCTTAAAATGAATCACCAGACTTTTCGATGAAAGGCACTTTTGAGTTCTGCGATAATATTTACCACGAGAAAGTTGGCAAATGGCGGTTTTCAAAAAATAGGCAACTTTACCAAGAGGATATGGGTAAAAGTGATGATTTTGTAAAGCCTGCTTACTTCTGGTCTTTTTACCTAACGCTTGTTATTTTTATTTTTATTTTACTTGGCCGTCTTTTTGTCTTGACAATTGTCCATGGTGAAGAAAATCGAGAACTTTCCGATTCTAATCGAATTAAACTGGTGCCAATTGAGGCAAAAAGAGGCAAAATTGTAGACAGAGAAGGCAAGATACTTGCCGATTCGGCCAAGATTTATTTTTTGAAAAAAGACTCGCAAGTAAAAGAGATTAGCGAGCAAACAGCTAAAGAGCTCGCGGAGCAAGGACTGGCAAGTGAAAATTTTGAAGGGGAAATGGGGCAAATTTCCCAAGAGGTTAGGAGGAATTACGCCCTCGGAGAAGCAAGCGCTCATGTACTGGGTTATGTTAGTGTTTTGCAGGAGAAAGACCTGGAGGCAAATGCGAATATTTCTGCAATTGGGGTTAGCGGAAGATTAGGGGTGGAGGCGACTTATGACGATTTTCTAAAAGGAGAGAATGGCGAAAAACTCATAGAGGTTGATGCAATCGGCAAAAAGGTCTCGATTTTAGGTGAGAGAAGCTCACATGACGGAAGGGTTCTTCACTTAACAATTGACAGTGAACTTCAGAAAAAAGCTTATGAACTTTTAAAAAAACATGCACAAGAAGCAGGCTCCGGCAGCGGGGCGATTATTGCTCAGGATCCCAATACAGGTGAAGTTTTGGCACTGGTTTCTGTTCCTTCCTTTAACCCCGCGGATGTTGGGAAATCCATGACGGACGAGAAAAAGCCGCTTTTTGACAGGGCTACTCAAGGAAATTATCCTCCGGGATCGATTTTTAAGATTGTTTCAGCACTGGCCGGGCTAACTTCTGGGAAAATCACGAGAGATACGGAGATTGAGGATGTCGGTGAATTTTATCTGGGAGACGTCCGTTTTACAAATTGGTTTTATCGGTCTTATGGCGGAAAGGATGGAATCTTGAAGATAGACCGGGCAATCGCCAGATCAAATGATATATTTTTCTATAAGTTGGCTGAAAAAACCGGTTTGGATTCTCTCAGACAAACGGCTATAAAATTAGGTTTTGGGCAAAAAACCGGCATTGATCTTCCGGACGAATCCTTCGGTTTGGTGCCGGACGGTGTCTGGAAGGAATCGACACTTGCGACTGTTTGGTACCCGGGAGATACAATGCATTTGGCCATAGGTCAAGGGTTCATGCTGGCAACCCCGCTACAAATTAATGTGATGACTTCATATGTTGCCAGCGCAAAATTAACGAAGCCCTATCTGGTATCTGAAATAGAAGAGCAAGATTTTGACGGATCACAGCAGAAGGCCGAAAGTATTAAAATAGAGAGTAAAACCAGGGGCGAAGACTTAGTGAAATTCGGAGACCTAGATCTTGTTCGTGAAGGAATGAGACAGGCATGTGAAACAAAAGGTACGGCCTGGCCTTTTTTTAATGCGCCATATAAAGTAGGATGTAAGACGGGAACCGCCGAAAAAGAACTTGGTAATCCCCATGCCTGGTTTACGGTTTACGCGCCCTATGATGGTCCGCAAATTTCGCTAACTGTCATTATTGAAGACGGCGGAGAAGGTTCAAGCGTTGCAGCGCCGGTGGCAAGGGAACTGCTGGATTGGTGGTTTCAGAGGAGATAAATTCGAAACCCGAAGCACGAAATCCGAAACAAATTCAAATGTTCAAAAGTTTGAAACATTAGAAAATTAGAATTTACAAAAATTGTTTCGAGTTTCGACATTCGACATTCGAGTTTAGAGGAAGGTTGAATAATGAGTAAGTTGGATCTACCTGAGAATTTAAACCTCAAACTTAAAAAATACAAGGATATGCTGTATGGTGAGAATCCTCACCAGAAAAGCGCCTTCTACCTGTCGGATACAGTCCCCGGCTACGAACAACTTTGCGGAGCAGAGCTTTCTCACAATAATTTGGGCGATGCCAATCATGCTTGGCGGTTGGTTTTGGAGTTCTCCGAACCGACGGTGGCAATTATTAAACACGGGAATCCGACGGGAATTACTACAAGAACCGATCTAGAAGAAGCATACAGACTTGCCTATGCAGCCGATACCATTAGTCCTTTTGGGGGAATAATTTCGGTTAACCGTCCGCCAACACTTGCAATGGTTCGCGCGATGCGTGATGTTTTCTATGTCCTGATTGTTGCGCCTGATTTTGACGATGAAGTACTTGTGGCCCTCAAGAAAAAAAGCACTAAGCTCCGTGTGATCAAAGCCAAAAAGCCACCCAGACAATTTGAATTTACCAGAATTTTTAACGGTTATTTGGTCCAGACTCCCGATGATATTGGTGAGTCAAAACAGGAGTGGAAAGTGGTGACTGGAAATAAACCGTCAAAGCAGCAATACCAGGATTTGGAATTTGCCTGGAAAGTCGTCAAGCATGTCCGTTCTAATGCGATAGTGGTAGTTCGCGACAAGGTTATGATCGGAATGGGTACAGGACAGCCGAACAGGGTTAATTCGGTTAAATTAGCTTTAAATCAGGCAAAAGAATCATCAAAAGGTGCGATACTGGCGTCTGACGCCTTTTTCCCTTTCCCCGATAATATTGAACTGGCTGCCGAGGCGGGAATAAAGGTGATTTTGCAGCCGGGCGGTTCAATTAATGATAGTAAAGTGATTGCGGCTGCCAAAAAGCACAAGATGACGATGATTTTTACGGGAGTAAGGCATTTTAAACATTAGATGCGAATTAAATGCGAATTTGAATAATGCGAATGGATGCGAATGGGCGAATAGCAAAAATTTATGGATGAGATAAAGGTTGGAAACATTTTTGCTGCGGTTTTTGACAAAGCGGTACTTGACCCGTTACTGGTGATTCTCGATAAAAAGTCCGTCAAATTTTGGGGAACCGAAGGAACTGTTAGGTACTTAAAGTCTAAAGGTTTCAGTGCTTTCTCAGTGGTTGCGGGATTTGATTTTGGCGGTAGAGTTAAGAGTTTAGACCGGGCAATTTTTGCGAGAATTTTGGCGGATAGAACAAAAAAGAGTCATGTGTTGGGGTTGGAGAAGCTTGCACGGCTCACCCCCGGGGTGAAGTCCGGGCGAAACCTTGAGAGCACCCCGGGGGTGAGCTCGGTCCCATTTGATCTGGTAATCGTTGGCCTTTATGCACCGGACAAAAACAATTTTCCCGAAAGTATGGACATCGGCGGCCAGGCCTTAATTCGCGCGGCGATTAAAAATTATCAGAATGTTGCCTTAGCTTTTAATGAACAAAGTTTGAAGGATCTGGTCGGTCATTTAAAGCAAAATCAGGGCTCAACCCTGCTAAATTTCCGCAAAAAACAGGCCGCCGTCGGTTCTAAATTCATTGCAGGTCGGTGTATCTTGGAATCACGACTCTTGAAAGGAGGATGAAAATGACAGAGAGAGTCCAAATAGGGAACATATATATTCCGGATGGTGAACATCGACCGTCAGCAGAAGATTTGGGACTTCTAATGGAGATAGCAGAGTCACCTGATTTTCTTCTTACTTATCCGAATCATACTGTTGTTGTATTTGGTACAACAGTCATGGGTGTGATTCCAAAAGCCACCCTTGATACCTCATTGGTAGTTTTTGATGCTATAGCTGAAAGGGATAGATTAGTGAAGACTTTAGGGGCAAATGGAATAAGACCAGAAGAATGTATCTTGATCGAGACTGGTGAGTAGAAAATAAGTCAATGCAAAATCAGGGTTCAACCCTGTAAATTTCCGCAAAACCCATGCCACTTTTAGCCCTATAGCAGGGTCTCTCCCTTGACAGGTTGTTGCAATGGGCTTTATTTTATAATAATGCCATCTAGGAATTCACTCAAGTTATATCTTGAGAATGGTTATTATCATGTCTACAATAGAGGGGCGGGTAAAAGTGAAATATTCCTCGATGATCAAGATTTCAGAGTCTTCCTCCATTATTTAGAAAAATATTTAGATCCAAGTTCAGAACACACACTTGCAAAAGAAATAAAGCTACTTGCGTACTGTCTAATGCCGAATCATTTCCACCTTTTTATTCAACAGGCTTCAAAAGATGGGCTGATTAAACTCATGCGGAGGCTCGGAACCAGTTACTCAATGTATTTTAACAATAGGTATGAAAGATCTGGAACGTTATTTCAAGGTGTTTACAAAGCGGCGATTGTTGAATCAGAAGCTTACTTTTTGCACCTTTCCCGCTATATTCATTTGAATCCAACTGAATTGACAGAGGATTGGAAAAGATATCCATACTCGAGCTACAGAGTTTATTTGGGAGATATTAAGTTTTATTGGATTGACCCCGCGCCAATTTTAGAATTTTTCAAAACAGCAAGGAGTAGTAATAACACACTCACAAAATATTTTTCGTATCAATCATTTGTCGAAGACTATCCAACAAATCCAAAAGAAGATCTAGAAGCTTTGACTATAGATTAACCCATAGAAAGGAGAGACCCTTTAAGGGTTGTTGTAATTGGATATATATGAATAAGGAGTTAGCTTATTGGGTGGTGGTGAGTGCGATACCGGGAGTTGGGTCGGCGACTTTCAATTATTTACTTCGATATTTCAAGCAGTTGCGTAAATTTTGGGAAGCGCCGGATGAGAAAATCCGGGGATTAAAAATCGATGCCAAAACGCGCGAGTCAATTATCAACTTTCGCCAAAAGGTAGACCCAAAAATTTATATTGATACGGTTTACGAAAGAGGTATCAAAGTAGTTTCGCTTCCTGATCGCGGATATCCGGCTAATCTTCGCCAGATTTCCGACGCTCCGCCGGTACTTTACTATAAAGGAAGTTTGTTGCCGGAAGATGATTTGGCTATTGCAGTTGTTGGAGCAAGAAACGCGACAGTTTATGGAAGACAAGTTACTGAGAAGTTAGCTGGCGAGTTGGTGATGAGCAATTTAGTGATTGTCAGTGGTTTGGCCAGAGGAATAGACAGTATTGCCCACCGATCAGCTTTGGATGCTGGCGGCAGAACAATTGCGGTTTTGGGCTGCGGTGTTGATTTAATTTATCCGCCGGAGAATAAATCGTTGGCAGATCGAATCGTCCAAAATGGGGCAGTTGTTTCTGAATTCCCCTTAGGATTTCCATCAGTTCCTTCGAACTTTCCGGCAAGAAATAGAATCATCTCCGGTTTATCACTTGGGGTTTTAGTAACAGAAGCGGCAGTTGATTCCGGTTCTTTAATTACAGCAGGTTGTGCCGCCGAACAGGCAAGGGAAGTTTTTGCAGTGCCGGGTCCTATCACAAGCAAGATGAGCGCCGGCACTAATAATCTAATAAAGGAAGGGGTTCATCCGGCAACGGGGGCGGAGGATATTTTGGAGGTTTTGGATATTAGGAAAGAGGATAAGAGGATAAGAGTGATGAGTCAGGAAAAACCAAAGGATAAAACTCAAGCAAAGATTTTAGCGGTACTGGATAATCAAACAAAACATATTGATGTGATTGCGCGAGAAGTTGGACTGCCGATTGAAAAAGTCTCGTCAGCGCTTTCAATGATGGAACTTGCGGGATGTGTTAAAAATTACGGATCAGGCATTTGGGGAAGGTAGAATAAGTTGAGAGTTGAAAATTGAAAGTTGAAAAATTGAAGAAATAGGATTATTTCTCGTAATTAATTTTATTGATTATAGGTATCAGTTCTTCTAGATTTCCAATTAAATAATTTGGCTTTGCAGCCTTTAGGCGGCGAGTTGAGCAGTTACCGTGGGTGATTGAGCAAACAGTGGCGCCGAGATCGCGGGCGATTTGAATTTCTTCGATAGTATCGCCAACAATTAAAACTTCTGCCCCTTTGAGTTTTTTTGTATGCAGGTAGTCTTTCAATTTATCTCCCTTATGTCTTTGAATAAGAGCGTGGTGTCTTTCGGAGTTTGCGAAAACTGCGTCAAGGTATTTTTCAAGATCTAATCTTTCCAATTGTTTAGAAACACCAACTTGGGTGTGATTCGTAAAGACAATTCTTTCCATCCCTTTCTCTTCTAAGAACTTAAGTACTTTGCGGGTATTTGCTCTTGTTCTGATTCTGGAGACTCTGTCTTCATAGAACTTATGAAAAATTTGAGAGGTTTTTTGGTGGCCGTCTTCTACCAGATCAAGATCAAGGCCGTGATTTTTGTAAGCGATTGATACGGGGATGTCAAAATCCTCTAAAAACTGCTTGTGGCTGACTGGCTTTATATCAAAAGCCTCAAGAACTTTGTTTACTCCTTCCCAAATGGGCCGGGTGTCGGCAACAAGAGTGCCATTATAGTCAAAGGCAACCAGTTTGATCATTTTTTTTGATAAAAACGCTATTATTCTTCGAACGAAGTGAGAAGTCTGATAGTTCTCGCTACGCTCGAACAATATCTAGTCATTATTTTCTAGATCCTTCGTCGAGTATGACTCGGCTCAGGATGACGTCGTGGGGAATTCTGGAGATATTTTTGTACAGCCAGAGTTGTCCAAGCGGTGGTCATGGCGATGGAAGTTAATGTTGCAAATCGCAGTTTTAAAGAAAAATAAGTGAATGCGAAAATGGCCAGGATTATGCTGGTTATGACGCTTGTTGTAATTGCCGGTTTATCTTTACCACGAATTGTTGGAATTAGCGCGACTAGAAAGATTATTTGGCCAACGGAAAATACCCAATCTTGCCATTGCATTTTTAAAGGATATCATTTTTTGGAATTTTCTGCTTCTCTTTATAAGAAGGGTCTTGACTCCGTTAGAAATCTGGTCAGAAAAAATATGAAATTTTTTCTCACAATTATGAAACTTTGTAAACTGGTTTAACAAATCTATTTAAAGATAATTTGTGCTTAAAATAGTAAGGGCGATTTTTAACGGGGTTGACATCAATGATACAAAAGAAGGAAAGTAGAGGACAGTAAGTAACAAGGATGAAGGATGAAGTGACAAGTCACAAGTCATAAGTCATAAGTCATACGGAGGAAGATTAGTTGAAAAATTTAGTTATTGTTGAGTCACCTACAAAGGCCAGGACCTTAAGTCAGTTCTTGGGATCTGACTATCAGATCACGGCGTCGATGGGGCATGTGCGGGATTTGCCGCGAGGAGAATTCGGAGTTGATGTTGAAAATGGTTTTACCCCTAAATACGTCATCCCCAAGGAAAAAATTAAGTCTGTTAATAGTTTAGTTAAGGAGGCAGCCAATATTGATCACTTATGGCTGGCGACTGATCCGGATAGGGAGGGCGAAGCAATAGCTTGGAACTTATTGGAAGTTATAAATCAGAAGTCAACCCGTCCCCGGCCAAGTCGAGGCGAGGTCAGGAAAGCCAAAAGTCCTAAGTATGACAGGGTTGTTTTCCATGAGATTACTCGCGATGCAGTGATTGACGCTTTTGGTCATCCTCGCAAAATCGATATGGATCTGGTGGAAGCCCAGCAAGCGAGACGAGTTTTAGACAGACTTGTCGGCTATAAACTTTCGCCGCTTTTATGGAAGAAAGTCAAAAGCGGTCTTTCTGCCGGAAGGGTTCAGTCAGTGGCGCTGCGTTTGGTCGTTGATCGAGAAAGAGAAATCGAAGCATTTAAATCTGAGGAGTATTGGGAGGTTTTGATAGAAGTGTCGAAGGTAACAAAAGTAACAAAGGAATCAAAGGGGGGAGAGAAGTTTGTTGTAAAGCTTATTCAAATAAATGGAGAAAAGGCGGAAATTGGCAATAAGGATCAGGCGGAAAAAATTGTTGCTGATCTTGAAAAATCCCAGTATAAAGTTACCGACGTAAGAACAAAAGATGTTAAAAAATATCCAAGTCCTCCATTTACAACTTCAACTTTGCAACAAGTGGCCTCTACGAAATTTGGTTTCACGCCCAAAAGGACAATGAGAATAGCCCAGGATCTTTACGAACACGGATTGATTACTTACATGCGTACTGATTCGGTTAACTTGGCGCCGCAGGCGATTGAGGCTGCTCGAAGGTATATCGAAAAAACTTTTGGTAAAAAATATTTACCGAATGTGGCACGTAAGTATAAAGTTAAATCAAAGCTTGCCCAAGAAGCTCACGAAGCTATACGTCCGACGAATATAACAGTTGACAGTTCACAATTGACAGTTGACAGCAGTGACCACAAGAAACTTTATGATTTGATCTGGAGGCGGATGGTTTCTTGTCAGACGGCAGAGGCAGTGGTGGCCGAGACGCAGGTTGACGTGGAAGCTGTACTTGTTCGGGGTCCTGTCAGTCGTTTCCTTCCCGCCAGTGCTCGCTCGGACCAGAAATCGATTGGTGATCAAAAAGACAATGTCGAGCTGCGCGCTGTCGGGAACCCTTCCATGACTGCCACCCCTCGCAAGTACCTTTTACGTGCGAGCGGGCAGCAAATTAAGTTTAATGGCTGGTACAGGGTTTATGAAAAACCGCCGATTAAAGAACAGGAACTTCCGGACCTTTCAGTTGAGGAGGAGCTTAAAAAGGTTAAAGTCGAAAGTGAGCAAAAATTTACCGAACCGCCGCCAAGATTTACAGAAGCGGCTTTGGTAAAAGAGCTGGAAAAAAATGACATCGGTAGACCTTCAACCTATGCACCCACAATTTCAACTCTTTATGAACGACTTTATGTTGAAAGAGTGGATGGCAGAAAAATTGCGCCAACGCCAGTTGGAAAAGCTGCTGTTGATTTTCTGGTTGCTAATTTTGGTGAAATTATGGATTTTTCTTTTACAGCGAAGATGGAGAATGATCTTGATCAAATTGCCCAAGGTGGTCAAGAACTGGTAAAAGTTATGGGTGATTTTTGGCAGCCTTTTGAAAAACAAGTTGAAAAAGTTACCCAGGAAGCCGAAAAAGTCAAAGTAGAGGTAGAGGAAACAGAAGAAAAGTGCGAAAAATGCGGTAAGGTAATGGTGATAAGATACGGAAGGTTTGGAAAATTCCTGGCTTGCAGCGGTTTTCCGGAGTGTAAAAACACTAAGACCTTGGCCGAGCCTACCGGTTTAATCTGTCCAGAGGACGGCGGTGAAATAGTGGTCAAAAGGACAAAGAAGGGTAGAACTTTTTGGGGTTGCAGCAACTGGCCCAAATGTAAATACGCCTCTTGGCAAAAGCCGGCGACCACTGGAGATACTGAAAAAGACAAGAAAACACTGAAAAGCTCAAGTGCAATTACCAAGAACGTAGAGTCTGCTAGTTAATATTTTCTGCCCGAATTAAATTCAATGGCAAAAAAGCCACCAATGAAAAAAAGTGACGAGAAAGTAATGGTTGTTGCCAGAAATGATCTTTTTGGCGACGGGGTTTGGCATGGGATAAAGACGGAGAATTTAAGAAAATATATCAAATTAATAAATAGCAAACATAAGTTTTTGCTCCGTGCCCAAGTTGAAGAAGATGCCAAATGGCAGCAAATAATCCCTTATTTAATTTTCGAGAACGGCGGCTGTTTCTTTTTAATGAAGAGAAAGACGAACCATACAGACAGGCGGCTTTCCAATATGTATTCTTTAGGCATAGGCGGCCATATTAATGAGGAGGATATCATCAAAAGTACGAAAAGTATACAGGGAGAGGCACAAATCATGTCGTGGGCGAAACGGGAGTTTAAGGAAGAGATCGATTATAAAGACAAATATTCAACCGGTTTTGTAGGTCTAATAAATGATGACTCCAATGATGTTGGGCTTGTCCATCTAGGGCTGGTAATTCGTATAAGAGGCGATAGTGACAAAATTAATGTTCGTGATGAGCATAAATTAGGAAAGATGATTGATCTTGACCAGATGAGAAAATATTACAAAAATATGGAAAGTTGGAGCCAGATCGTTTATGATTTCCTGGTGAGACAAGATAGGAGAGGTATCAAAAGTAACAAAAGTAAAGAAATGAGGCACGAGGGAAGTATCACGGGCATTTTGCCCGATTGGCTTATTGCGAAATATATAGACGACGGGGCAATTAAAATTACGCACCTTGATAAAAATTGGAAAAAACAGATTGATCAGGTTTCTATAGATTTTCACCTTGGTAATAACATTAAGCTTTTTAGAGCGGCATCGTACAGATTTATCGATACTAAGCGCGGATTGCCGCTTGACGCGATGGAGGAGGTTAATCTTTCTAATGATGACCCTTTTATTCTGGAGCCTGGAGCTTTTGCTATTACTTCAACACGGGAAGTATTAAGGTTGCCGAATGACATTGTCGGTAGACTAGAGGGCAAGAGTTCGCTGGCCAGACTGGGAATCCTGGTGCATTCAACGGCTGCCCGTTTTGATCCCGGTTGGTATGGAGCACCAGTTCTGGAACTTGGCAATCTTGGACCTAAGCCGGCAATTTTATATTGCGGTATGCCAATTTGTGCTTTTACCTTTGAAAAACTGGCCAGCCCCGTGAAGATGCTTTATGAAGGCAGCCGGTCGGATCGGTATTCCGGATCGAAAAAGCCGGTCGCCTCAAGAATTGGAAAACATGGGAAAAAATAATATTTTTTAAATTTCTAATTTCTAAATCCTAATCAAATTTAAATGACCAAAATACAAAATTCAAAACGGGAGGATAGCTATATTGTTCGAGCGAAGGAGAGTACCGTACGGTACTCTCCGCAGCGAGAACTCAAACTTCTCACTTTGTTCGAAGAATAACAAGGTTTTGAGACTATCATTTTTTTGAACATTTGATTTTTGAATTTTGAAATTGTTTAGAATTTAGAGTTTGATTAGAAATGGTTGATAAACATATTGGTAAATTAATAGTTTTTGAAGGTGCTGACGGTTCCGGTAAAACTGTTCAGGCAAAACTTCTTCTAAATTTTCTAAAAAATCCGCCAGCTGGCGGAAAAATCCCCTGCACTTATATTTCTTTTCCCAGATATGAAGATTCCTTATGGGGAAAAATGGTCAGGCGATATCTAGAGGGTGATTTTGGAGAGCTTAAAAATGTTGATCCGTATCTGGCCTCGATGCTTTATGCAGGCGATAGATTTAGCGCATCGACTCAGGTTAGGGAATGGTTGGAGTTGGGGAAGCTGGTCATTTGTAATCGTTATGTCGGATCGAATTTGGCACACATGGCAGGGAAGATGAAGGATAAAGGATTAAGGATAAAGTTTACAAAGTGGCTGGAAAAGTTGGAATATCAGGAAAATAAAATTCCCAAAGAAGATTTAGTTATTTTTCTTCATGTGCCGGTTGAGATTTCAAGGAAGCTGATTGGTGACAGAAAACTTGATATTCATGAAGCGGATCTTGGTTATCTTGAGCGAGTTGTTGATGTCTACAATGATCTTGCCATGCACCGGAAAAATTGGGTTAAAGTTGATTGTGTCAAAGGCGGCAAAATTTTAAAACCTGAGGAAATCCACAAGAAAGTGTTGGAGGTGATAGAGAAATATAGAATATTCTTCGAACGTAGTGAGAAGTTACCTCTAAAATATTAATGAGATGGAAATGATATGTTTATATCATTGAATGTTTAGATGGTTTTTACTACACAGGGCTTACATGGAACATAGCGATACGACTGGAACAACATGCACTAGGAAAAGGAAGTAGGTTTACTGCAAAACATGGATTCAAAAGATTATGTTACGTAGAGGAATTTTCAGATCTGACCCAGGCCAGATTTAGAGAACATCAACTGAAGGATTTTAGCAGAGTTAAAAAAGAAGCCTTGTTTAAATAGTTCTCACTGCGTTCGAACAATAATTATGATTACTCTTCGAGCGGAGCGAGAAGTCGAGAGTTGTTTCTCGATAAGTCTTTCGACCATGAGCTCAAGACCGAATTACTTGAACAATAATGATTGATCAACTGCAATCCCACGAAAAATTTACTAAAGAAGAGGCTTATTATATTGAGCCGTTTTTTACCAACTTAGACAAAAATGTTTTTGCCGCGAGGTATTTGCCAAGCGAGCTTTTAGGGGCATTGGCTTCCCGCTACAGCCGTTCGGCAAAAGGAGTCAGAAGACTATTTTTTGACGAGTATATCAAACCGATTTTAGAGCCTGATCTTATAGAAGTTGGGACTCGAGAGATAAGAGAAGCCGGGAGGATGAGGAAAGAACTTCTAAGTTTTGTCGATTATCTGCACAAACATGGAGGTTGGGAAGCGGTGGTCGGCAGTAAGAGGGCACGTGATTTTTTCGCCAGATGGCTTGCTGCTTATGGTGATGATTCGATCGCCCAAATGGCCGGTGCCCACATTTTCTTTGAAAATATTTCCAACGTAGCTACCAAAATTTTAGAGGATTTCAGGATCGGTTTTGCGCCTCTTGAGAAATCGACGAGGTATGTTTTATTTGATCAGAAAGTCGGCGGTAGGTATTTGTTTTTTCTTGAGCCGGACTTGGTTAAATCAAAATTCAAAGGCGAATACATACGACTCATGAATATGCTTTTCAGACGATATACTGATTCAGTAGAACCTCTTTCAAAATACTTGCGGAAGATTTTCCCTCAGGAAAAAGATCAGTCTGAGCGGGCTTACCGGGAAACAATTAAGGCCAAAACCTGTGATGTTTTGCGACCCTATCTGCCTGCGGCGACACTGACCAATGTCGGATTTTTTGGGGTAGGCCAGGCTTTCGAATATGTTTTGACCAAGTGTTATGCACATCCTTTGGAAGAGATTAGGATGCTTTCCAAAGCCGCCCAGAAAGAGCTTGAAAAAGTCATTCCTTCTCTTGTCAATAGAGCTTCAAGTCCAAGAGGCAAGATTTATCAGAGATATGTTGCCAGTACTGAAAAGACTTTGGAAAAGCTGAGTCGAAAGTTTCTTTGTTCAACCACCCCTGGGGTGGAAGAAGCTTTGCACCCCAGGGGTGCGGTCATGAAACCAGGTGTCGACCTGGTCGAATATGATCAAGACGCCGAAGACAGGATTGTCGCCAGTCTTCTGTATAAGTATGCCCAGGTTTCTTACAAACAGGTGAAGGAAGCTGTCAGTAAATTAACACCTCAGCAGAAATCCCAAATTATCCAAAAGGCGATTGAAGGCCGTCAGGTTAGACAGCATAAACTGGTTCGGGCTTGTGAGAATACTTATTATAAATTCGATATCGTGGCTAATCTGGGAATTTATCGGGATATACACCGCCACCGAATACTTACACAGGAGAGGCAAAGGTTTACAACAGAGCTGGGATTTGATGTACCGCCGGATTTAATTAAGGCAAAATTGGATAAGCCGTACAGAGATGCAGCAGAAAGAATAGACAGATTTCATAAAAAGATTAGGAAGCAGTATCCAGATCAATCTCAGTACGTAGTAATGCTAGGTAACAGAATTCGCTGGTATCAATGGGAAAATTTGAGGGAGGTCTGCTGGGAAACGGAACTGCGGACCGGACCTCAAGGCCATCCTGATTACCGCAAAATCGAGCAGGAAAAAGTTAAACTGGTCCAGTCCGTGCATCCGGCGCTGGCTATGGCCTTGAAATTTGTGGACTTTAAACAGTATGATTTGGCCCGTAGAGAAAGCGAGAATAGGATTGATAGAAAAATGGCTAAGATTGTTGCAGGAAAGTTAGGAGGTGAAAGATAAGTTTATGGCAGATTCGTCAAGTGGATATGGAAAAGAAAGACCCTCGGCTTCTAAGCCTCCATGGGTAACAAAAGCAGAGCAGGATGCAAAAGACAGAAGAACTGCTTCCAGATTAACGGCTAGTGGATTAAGTTACGGCCAGATTCGTGAAAGAGTAGTGAATGGTCTTGGTGAAGATCTAGATCCAACTAGGTATCAACAAATTATGGTAGACGTACTTGCGGGTAGAGGACGAAAAGCGCAAAAGAAGGCTAAGGGAGGGAAGAAAAGCAGGATTAGCCCGGTGTAGATTTTGGGATAATCTTGCTTTTTATCGCTAACCAATGTTATATTTCCCCTAATCACACACGCCCTGTGCAAACTCCTTCGGAGTTTGCAGTTGACAGTTTTAAGTTCATAGTTCACAGAAGCTGCAAATTTCGGTTTTCCAGGGCGGAGGGATCAGGAAAACTACTTTCTGATCGCAAAGGAGATACTTAATGCAAATTCCATCAATGCAAGAACTTTTGGAAGCGGGTGTTCATTTCGGGCACCAGGTCAGGCGCTGGAATCCGAAAATGAAGCCTTACATTTTTACGGCCAGAGCCGGAGTTCATGTGATGGATCTGGCTCAAACTGTTGAGAAACTCGAAGAAGCCTGCGAGTTTGTCGCTAAAATCGGCGAGAGTGGCGGCACGATTATTTTTCTGGCTTCAAAAAACCAGGCAAGAAGTATAATTGCCGAAGAAGCCAAACGATCTGGCGCCAAATATATAACAGAAAGATGGATCGGCGGGCTTCTGACAAACTGGGAAGTTGCCGGAAAGAACATTAAGAAACTTGCCGATTTAAAAGTCAAAAAAGAGGAAGGCGAATTTAAAGACAGGACAAAAAAAGAAAACTTGTTGATCGATCGGGAAATCGCCAGACTGGAAAGATTTTACGGAGGCTTGGCGGATCTTGAAAAATTGCCGGACGCTCTTTTTGTTGTTGATGTCAGGAGAGAAGAGAATGCCTGCCGGGAAGCAAGGAAGAAAGGGGTTCCGGTGGTGGCGGTTTGCGATACCAATGCGGATCTGTCACTGGTTGATTTTCCGATTCCGGGAAATGACGATGCTATCAAAGCGATCAAAATTATGACAAGCGCGGTCGCTAGCGCTTATCTTTTAGGGAGAGAGAAATTCGAGAAGAAGAGCGCGAAGGAGAAGGTTGAGTTGGCGGGAGAGAATAAGTCAAAAGTGATAAGTGATGAGTCATAAGTAATATTTATTGTTCGAGCTATTGCGAGAACTAACCTTTAACTTCTCGCTATCGCTTGAAGGATAAAGACAGTCATTATTAGTATGCAAGTCACTATTGACCAAATTAAGAAGCTTAGGGCCAAGACAAAAGCGGGAATCGCGGATTGCCGTCGTGCCTTGGAAGAATCGGCTGGTGATTTAAAGAAGGCCGAAGAGTTGTTGAAAAGTTGGGGTATGGACAAGGCCGCCAAAAAGGCCGACAGAGCAGTTGGATCCGGACTTATCGAAACTTACATGCATGCAGGCGGCCGGATCGGGGCAATGGTCGAGGTAGCCTGTGAGACGGATTTTGTGGCCAGGACTGATGAGTTTAAAAACCTAGCCCACGAAATTGCTATGCAGATAACGGCGATGGATCCTACTACTGTTGAAGAATTATTAAAACAGGAGTATATTCGGGACTCGGCAAAAACTATCGATGAGTTGGTAAAGGAAACAATTGCTAAAGTCGGGGAAAATATAGTTATCAAGCGCTTTATGAGGTTTGAGTTAGGTGGATAGAGAACCACTTGTTTACGATTTTGATTTATTGGTGGATTCTTTAAAAACTGCTAGGTTGATTAGAGATTGGGTCAGTCAGTTGGAGATTTGTTTTCCGGTCCCGGTTGGATTTGTTAAGGTTCTTTATGAAGATCGTGTCTGGAATTCTATTAACTTGGAGTCGGGTACAGATATGATACCAGTTTACCTACCTGATGGTATTTACGAAGCATACCCGACAAAATGCCACGCAAAAACAGACGATGAAAGGCGTGCTTTTGACCTAGCAGCTGAGGCGTTTTTAGTTATTCGACTCTTAGAAAGAGGAAGTAAGGTTCCTGACGAGTGGCTTAGTGATGTAACGAACAGGTTTAGGTTAATGCTTGATGGTGAGAGTCCTGAATTAAATTAAGGTGCCTTAATGGTGTCATCCCGACCGAGATCGAAGATCGAGTGGAGGGATCTAACAACATAAGACTTGAGAAAATCATATTATGTCTATATTCTTAGAAATCGGTCAGGTAATTTTTATATCGGTGTGACCAGTAATTTAATCAAACGAGTTTGGGAACATAAGAATAAGCTAGCAAGAGGATTTACTCAAAAGTACAATATCGATATACTTATCTACTATGAAGTTTATGATGATCCACAAACAGCAATTACAAGGGAGAAGCAATTGAAGAATTGGAGCAGAAAGAAGAAAATTGCTTTGATTACAAAAGTCAATCCGAAGTTTGAAGAGATTGTACTCTCCATATAGTTTGGTTGAGAAAGATTCCTCGACAAGCTCGGAATGACAAAAGCGGTAGGTATTAAACGAACTTAAGAATGTTAGCTGAAGTTTCTAATAAGATGAGAGATGCGATTTCGCATCTGAAAGTCGAACTTGCCCAGATTAGGACGGGGAGGGCATCTGGCACTTTGGTTTCTGATATTCAGGTTGATGCCTACAATTCCAAAATGATGGTTAAGGAGCTTGCCCAAATTACGACTCCGGAGCCGACCGTAATTTTAATTTCTCCTTGGGATAAATCGATAATCACCAACATCGTTGGTGGAATTGCTAAGGCAGATATCGGCCTAAACTCGGTTGTCGACGGGGATATTATCCGTATTGCGATTCCGCCGCTGACTTCCGAGAGGCGCGATCAGTTTATCAAAAATATGCACCAGATTTTGGAGAAATACCGCGTGGAAATCAGGCAAATTCGACACGAATTTGTCGAAAAATTGCGTGAAGCGGAACAAACGGGAGAGATGAGCGAGGATGAGGAGAAACGCCAGAAGGAAGAAATTCAGAAGCTTCACGATGAGTTTATCGAGGCAATAGAAGTTGCTGGAAAAGCAAAGGAGGCCGAGTTAAGGCAGGTATGATAAAATTTCTAATTTCTAATTTCTAATATCTAAATAATTTTCTAATTAATAAATTTCTAAATTGTTTAGGTCAATTAGAGTAATTAGGTTAATTTTATGGTTACAGTTCTAATATTCTTATTAATCCTTTCCGTCCTGATTCTTGTCCATGAATTTGGTCACTTCATCATGGCCAAACGGGCGGGTATTGGTGTCGAGGAATTCGGTTTTGGTCTGCCTCCGAGAGCTTGGGGTAAGAAAATTAAAGGGACGCTTTATAGTATCAACTGGTTGCCTTTTGGCGGATTTGTGCGTTTAGTCGGAGAGGATCCGACTGACAAGCGGAAAGACCAGAAAGACAGCTTTTGGGTGAAATCCATTTGGCAGCGGACTCTGGTTATTATTGCGGGAGTTATTGCCAACCTACTTTTGGCGGTTATAATTTTCTATATTGTCCTTTTCGCGCTTGGCTTTAAAGTCAGTCTGCCTCTTTTTTTTGAGCACCAATTTAAGTTTGTCAATCAGACCAGGCAGGTATTAGTTGCGGAGATTAATTCTGATTCCGTTGCCCAAAAAGCAGGGATAAATATTGGAGACTCGATACTGGCGATTGACAGTCAAGGAATCTCCTCGATTGATGATCTTCAAAAAATTATCCGTTCTTCAGAAGGGAAAAACCTTACTTTGGTTTTAGAGAACCCAGTTAATAACGAGACCAGAAAAGTTCAAGTGACACCTGTTTATAGTGATCAGTTACAAGCTCCCGCATTGGGAGTAAGTCTAGGAGAATTGGCTGTTTTGAATTATACGACTATCCCGCAAAAACTCTTCTCCGGTTTCATTCATAGCTACAACACAATTGTCTATTCAGGCAAGGTTTTTGGCGAGTTGATCAGTTATGCCATCAGTGAACGGAATATCGCGCCGGTTTCTGAGGGAGTTTCCGGTCCTATCGGTATTGCTCAGATTACATCCCAGGCGGTTGCCTTGGGGCCAATTTCAGTGTTGCAACTCGTGGGTCTTCTTTCTTTAAATCTGGCTGTTATTAACATTTTGCCGATTCCGGCACTTGACGGCGGAAGGTTTCTTTTTATAGTGATTGAAATTGTTACCAGGCGGAGAGTCTATCCGCAAGTTGAAAGATGGGCGCACACCATCGGCTTCGCACTACTTCTAGGTCTGATTTTGCTAATCACCTACAATGATATTCTGAAACTATTTCGGTAATACATTGTTGTCATTGCGAGGAGTCCTTCGACTTTGCTCAGGACGACGAAGCAATCTACCTGATGATTTCTTCATAAAGATCCTTGAACTGCGGATTTTGTGACTTTATCAATTTTAATTTTTTTGTCCTCGACCCTGCTTTTAATTGTTTTTCTCTTCTGATTGTTGTTTCCGGGTCATTGTAAATTTCATAATAGACTAGTTTGAGAATGTTGTATTTTGAAGTAAAACTTGAGACTAATTTGTTCTTATGTTCATATATTCTCCTGATTAAATTATTGGTGATTCCAATATATAGAACTGTATTGGTGTAATTTGTTGCAATATAGACATAAAATTGTTTGTGCACCATAATTAAATGATAAGATTGCTGCACTTCGTTCGCAATGACACAGTGAAGAATTTTGAGGTTGGTATTGCTCACCGTCATTGCGGAGAGGGAGTCCCAGCGTAACTCATCGTCATTGCGAGGAGTCCTTCGACTTTGCTCAGGACGACGAAGCAATCTATTCAATAAAGAGCTTCGGTATACTTGTGTTACAAAATTAGCCGCGTTATAATAGTTTCGAAACTGTGAAGGAGTATCCCGCTCCGGAGCTGACAGGGATAAAAACCTAGTCCGTTGGCAACGTAAACGCCGCAAATGAGGTCGATGCCGAAACAAATAAGCACCTGCTTCGCCTCGCGCTAGAGAGATTTTAGTGCTCGCTCGCAGAAGCTTGCCTTCGCCTTCGGCGAACGTAGGGTGGTACCACGAAGTTTGCACCTTCGTCCTTACACTAAGGTGTAAGAGAGGAGGTGTTTTTTAATGGCGACAATTGACGATTTTGGCAAGATCGATGTTCGGGTAGGAAAAATTATCGGAGTTGAAGATTTTCCCGAAGCACGTAAACCTTCTTATAAATTAACGATCAATTTCGGTAAAGAGATAGGAATCAAACGATCAAGCGCTCAACTTGTCGATCTCTACACAAAAGAGGAATTAGAAGGTAAACTGGTTTTAGGTGTGGTAAATCTGGCGCCAAGACAAATCGGGCCTTTTGTATCGGAAGTTCTGACTTTGGGGGTGCCAGATGATGAACATAAATGTATTTTAGTTGTACCTGATAAAAAGGCTTCTTTAGGAGCAAAGTTATATTAATATGAAATACAGTCAGCTTTTTGGGAAAACTCAAAGGCAGACACCGAAGGATGAGACCTCGGTTAATGCCAAACTATTAATCCGTGCCGGATTTATCGATAAATTAATGGCCGGGTCGTATTCACTCCTGCCCCTTGGATTTCGGGTCGTTGGGAAAATCGAGCAAATTATCCGCGAAGAGATGGATAAAGTAGGCGCGCAGGAAATTTTGATGCCGCTTTTGCATCCTAAGGCGATCTGGAACGAGACTGGCCGTTGGGAAACAGCCAAAGAGGTTATGTTTCAATTTAAAAAGGATAAAAAAGAATTTGCATTGTCTTTTACACACGAAGAGATCCTTTTGGATTTAGTCAGAAAGCATGTGCAGACCTATCACGAATTTCCTCTTAAGCTATACCATTTTTCAACCAAGTTCAGAAACGAACTTCGGGCGAAATCAGGGATACTTCGCGCTAGGGAATTTTTGATGAAGGATCTCTACAGCGTGCATACAGCCGAAAAGGATCTGGATAAATATTATTGGGAGGTTGCTGACTCTTATCTTAAAGTGTTCAAAAGGGTTGGTCTTGAGGCAAAAATTGTTGAAGCGGCCGGCGGCGTGTTTACCCGAAGTCATACTCATGAGTTTCAGGTATTGTCTGAAGCCGGTGAAGATACTATTTATTGGTGCGATTCTTGTGATTTTGCCCAAAATAAAGAGATTGCCCAGGGGAAAAGCGGCGAGGTTTGTCCGAAGTGCAAGAAAGGCAAGATTGCCGAGAGCAAATCAATTGAAGTTGGTAATATTTTTAGATTTGGGACGGTTTACAGTGAAAAAATGAATGTTACATATACAGATCGCGACGGCAAGAAAAAGCCTGCTTATCTAGGCAGTTATGGTATCGGAGTGACAAGATTAATGGGAACTTTGGTCGAGGTTTCTAATGATGAGAAAGGAATTATTTGGCCGGAGCAAGTGACGCCGTATCAGGTGCACTTGCTAGTGATAAGTGATAAGTCTCAAGTGATAAGTCAAGCGCAGGAAATTTATCAAAAACTGCAAAAAGCGGGTATCGAGGTATTGTTTGATGACCGAAAAGACGTCTCTGCCGGTGAAAAATTCGCGGATTGTGATTTAATTGGAATTCCAGTGAGGTTGGTTGTGTCGGACAAAACTGGCAAAGGGAAAGTTGAGTGGAAGGAAAGAGATAAAGGAAAAGTGGAAATTTTGACAATCGACGAGGTAATTAAAAGAGTTTAGTCCCTGTATCTTCTAAACTTTAAGACCATCAGTTTTCATTGACGGTCGCGTTTTAACTACTCTGGCTCCTACTGCTTGTCCGGCTATTTTGGAGAGTTCACTTATACTTGGGGGTGTGGGTAAAACTACCCCGCCAAAGTTATCTTGGGGTTCTCTGAGATGCACGGGCTTATTTCTTCTCTTTGGACGTTTGCCTTCGTTAAATCGTTCTACCATCTTAAAAAAAGCAAAGCGCCGACTGCGCTTGCTTTGAATATAAGGTTAACAAAGGAACTCATGGGTTGTCAAGATTCCAAAAAGTAGATTGTATATATCAGCAGGTCGCCTTGACACAGAACCATCGTCGAGCTTGACTCGACTTTGGTTCTTCATGTCAATGGCGCTCCTCTGATATAATCTCTCGCATAGCTCGAAATTATAATTCTTGTTTAACATGCAATATTTGGTAACGCGCGGCGAAAAGGGGAAGGTTGAAGTTAAGGTCGATGTAGCCAAAGCGGGATTTATTGAAGCTTATGGTAAGGTACTTAAAAAGCTGGGGACGGAGACAAAGATTGCTGGCTTTAGACCCGGAAAAGTTCCAACTGAAATTTTGGAACAGAAGTTAGGCTCAGGCAAGCTTTTAAATGAGACAGCCGGTACGTTGGTCTCCAAACACCTTTCGGAAATTCTTTCCAAGGAAAAATTAATCCCTTTAGACTCTCCAAAGATTGCCATAGGTTCTCTGGCAAAAGCCTCACCTTTTTCATTTACCGCTACTTTTACCAACAAGCCGCAGATTAAACTTGGCGATTGGAAAAAGATAAAAGCCCAGAAGGTTAAGGCTAAAGAAGTTACCGAGTCTGATATCGAACAGTCGATTAAGAATATATTTGAGGCATGGGTAAATCGGAAATCGGAGGTCGGAGGTCAGAAGTCAGAGAAGACTACAACCATTGGAGATACCGAAGGGGAAGCTGAAGACGATGAGGGTAAGGGAAAATTCATTTATGATGCGCATGGAAACAAAATATATATAAAAGATGAGAAAGAGTCAAAGAGTCAAAGAGTCAAAGAGTCAAAGTTTAAAGTGAAAAGTGGAAGTCCTTCGACTAACGCTCAGGACGAAATTGATGACAATTTCGCTAAGGTGATTGGAGCAAGAGACCTCGCGCACCTGAAAGAGCTTGTAAAGCGTGATTTGGAGACACTGATTGCCAATCAAGTCGAGGCTAAACTTGAACAGGAAATTTTTGACAAAATTCTTGAGATCGGCAGCTGCGATGTGCCCGACATTTTGGTTGATGATGAGATGAATCGAATTTTGGTACGCCTGAATTCAGAACTAGAACGTCAAAAAAAGAAACTTAACGATTATTTGAGCGAGCAGAATACGACTCTTGATGCCTTAAAGGCCAAATGGCGGCCCCAGGCAGAAAAAAATGTCAAAATCTCATTAATTTTGGATGAAATCGGAAAAAGTGAGAAGGTTCAAGTTTTGCCAGAAGAGGTTGGGCAAGCCTTAAAAGGTGTTAGCGAGACAAACCTTTCTGAGGAACAAAGAAAAGATCTTGAGAGATATTTGGCATTTAGTATATTCCAGGCGAAAACCCTCGATTTAGTTAAAAAAACTGTAACATCTTAATATTTCTAATTTCCATCCAACACGGATCTTGTGGTGAAAAATCACAAACGTTATAATATAAAGTCGATAATATCAACAGAAATGATGGACTCCCTCGATTTTCGGAGGGTAAAGAAAGGATGTGTATGAACAATTGGCGCAAAAAATCATTGTTACCCATTATTCCCCGGATTTTGACGGAATTCCGGCTATCTGGCTTCTAAAAAAATTTCACCCAGACTTTAAAAGCGCAAAGATTGCATTTGTTCCGGCAGGTGACTCAACGTATAACAATGAATCGGTTGATTCAAACCCCGATATCTTGCATGTTGATGTTGGCATGGGTAAATTTGACCACCATCACACAGACTCCCACACTTGTGCAGCAAAGCTTATACATGAGTGGTTGGTAAAAGAGGGCTATATTTCCCAAGATGACGAGGCAGTTACTAGACTAGTTGAGGTTATTACCCAGATTGATCATGGCTGGGATAACTACAAGTGGTGTGAGCCGGCAGACGACCGCTATGAATTTTTATTCCACAATGTTCTTTTAGGTTGGAAAATTCTTTATCCGAAACAGGATGAAAAATATATCGAGTGGACGATAAATGCACTGGAGGCGATCTACAAATTATTGCAGTTAAAAGTTATCGCCGAAAGAGAAATTCGGGAAGGCAAAAAGTTCAAAACCAGATGGGGAGAAGGGGTCGCTGTTTATACTCATAACGATCTTATTTTGGATCTGGCTATTAAGAACGGCTATGCGGTAGTCCTTAGAAAGGACCCGGATAGAGGAAATGTCAGAGTAAACGGTTCCAACACAAAAAATGTCGATTTAACAGGCGCGTACGAGTTGGTTCGTGAAAAAGATCCGGAAGCGACCTGGTTTTTGCACTCTTCAAAAGTGCTGTTGCGTAATGGTTCTTCTCGAAATCCCGTTATGAAGCCGACTAAATTGACGATTGACGAGATGGTCGAGATACTGGAAAAAGCATAGCAATTTTTAATTTACAATTTTCAATTTTCATTGAATTTTCAATGATTTTAATTTTTGAAATTGAAACATTAAGATTTGATTGAAAATTTCAAATTGATAATTGAAAATTTTCTAGATGGATGCTTAACAAAGCCAAATGGTTAGCAAAAGAAGCAGGTTTAAGGATTAAGTATATGACTAGTAAAGATTGTATTTTCTGTAAAATCATAAAGGGCGAGATTAAAGTCGAGCCGATAATAGAGTCCAAGCTAGTTATAGCTTTTAACGATACTAATCCAGTTGCCGCGACTCACATATTAATCGTGCCAAAGAAGCACATCGAATCGGTAGCTACGATCGAAGATAGCGATGCGGATGAAATAATTGAGATGTTTTCGGTTGCGAATAAAATCGTTAGAGAGCGGAAATTGAGTGCTTACCGATTGACATTTAACGGCGGAAGTTATCAGCATGTAGGACATCTTCATATGCATTTATTAGCGGGAGGTAAAATAGAATGGTCGAGATTGTGAGGGGGTGTTTTTTATAAATGACGAAGGTTGTGGCCCAACCGGGTGAATCAGTCGAGTCTTTGATTCGTAAATTTAACAAGAAGGTTCAAAGTGAAGGTATTATGGTGGAGATTAAAAAACGGGAATATTATTTGAAGCCATCACTCAAGAAACAGCAAAAAATTCAACTTGCTCGTAAAAAATATATCGCCAGAAAATTTAAGTAAAATGTCGATACTTAACGACAAGATACATAAGGAACTAACAGATGCCTTGAAACAAAAGGACGAGGTGCGGGTGTCGACACTTCGTTTTTTAATTTCCCACCTCGAAAATGCCAGAATTGCCAAAGGAGCAGATCTTGGAGATGGAGAGATCTTGGATGAGATTGCAAAAGATGCAAAACGTCATAGAGAATCGATCGATGCCTTTAAAAAAGCGGAGCGCAGTGAACTCGTTAGCGCAGAAACAGCGCAACTTAAGGTTTTGGAGGGGTATCTTCCCAAACAATTATCGGGAGAGGAAATTGGCAAAATCGTTGACGAGGTAATTTCCGAGCTTAGCCCGTCAAGTATAGCTGATACGGGCAAGGTGATAGGCGCTGTGATGAGTCGTGTTAAAGGACAAGCTGACGGAACGCAAGTATCTGTAATTGTCAAAGAAAAGCTCAAAGGAAAATAATTTCCAATTACCAATTCCCAAATTCCAAAGATAGGACTAAAATTGGAGTTTGGTGTTTGGAGTTTGTTTATTATTCTATGGTCAATGTTCTTATAAAAACTGATACTCGTTATCCGGTCAATAGAAAGATAATCAGAAAAGCGATATTGGATACTTTTAAAAGATACAAGATTGAGAAGATTGATGCGGAAGTTTCCGTAGCGGTTGTCGGTAAGCGGAAAATGGATAGTCTCTGCCGAAAATACTTGAAGGATGAAAAAAACCATCAAGTTTTGGCTTTCGCGCTTGAAGAGGTAGTTGGAAGTCAGATGGAACGAGCTCAGGCGGGTTTCGTCAATCCTCCTGATGAAATTTTGCGGCTTGGTGACGTTGTTCTGTGCTGGCCACAACTTTTAGAGGAAGCAGCAAAAGATAATATCATGGTCGACGAGGAACTTTACAGGCTGACTTTACATGGAATGGAGCATTTATTTGGGGAACACCATGAATAAGTTAATTTTCAATTTTCAATTTTCAATTTTCAATTGTTTCTGAATATGACCGTTTTTTATCGCAAATATAGGCCACAAAAGCTTTCCGAATTGATAGGCCAGAGGCCCATTGTCGAGACACTTCTTAATCAATTGACTTTGGGTAAAATTAGTCATGGATATTTGTTTAGCGGGCCTCGCGGAACCGGCAAAACCTCGACTGCCAGAATAATGGCAAAGGCAGTAAATTGTCAGCGTCTAGCGTCTAGTAAATTAGCGTCTAGTTCGAGACAACTAAACGCTAAACGCTATTCTCTAAACGCTAAATTTGGTGAGCCGTGTAACAAATGTGATTCTTGTCTGGCGATTCTTAACGGTTCCTATCTTGATCTGGTTGAAATTGATGCGGCATCAAACAGAGGAATCGAAGAAATTCGGGACTTAAGGGAAAAAGTTAAATTGGCGCCTGTGTCCGGTAAATTTAAGGTTTATATCATTGACGAGGCGCATATGTTAACGCCTGACGCCTTTAATGCTTTTTTGAAAACCTTGGAAGAACCCCCGGCTCATGCAATTTTTATATTGTGTACAACTAATCCTACAAAGCTACCGTTAACAATCATTTCAAGATTGCAAAGGTTTAATTTTTCAAGAGCAGATGATACTGGCCTGGAAAAGATAATCAAAAAAATTGCCCAGTCTGAATCAATAAAATTAGACGAAAAGGCGATTTCAACACTAGTTAAAGTGTCTGATGGTTCTTACAGGGATGCGGTCTCGGTCATTGACCAACTCTCTGTTTTCAAAAGAGAGATTAAAGAAGAAGATATATTAGGTTTAGTAGCAGTTTCCGGATGGGGTCAGCTTTTTGATTTTGTTGAAAGTATAGCCAAAAAGCAAATAAAAAAGGCAGTTTTAACGATAGAAAAAAATTCCGCAAACGGTGCAGATATGTCCCTTTTTGCCAGGGAGACAATTTTATTTTTAGAAAAACTCTTGTTTATGAAAATTGGAGTTTCCACCGAAAGTTTTGATTTAGATAAAAGTCAGCTTGAGAAGCTTGAAGGTTTGGTGAATGAATTCACAAGTAGCGAGCTTCAAAATTTAATAAAACTATTTTTAGTCGCAGAAGGGGAAATAAAGGTTTATCCTTTAGGGCAGATTTCTCTAGTTTTAGCCGTTTGCAAATATTGCGGTGAGCCGGAGATAGAAGAAGTAGCAAAAGTATCAAATGTATTAAAAGGTTCAGAGAGTCAGAGAGTTAAAGAGTCAGAGAATACAAAAGAGTCCAGGGGCACAGAGGAGTCAAAGGAAGCAAAAGGACCGAAAGAGTCAAAGAGAGAAAGAGTCAAAGAGAGAAAGAGTAACAATAAATCATTAGTTTTGATTGAAAGACACTGGCAGGAATTTCTAAATAAGGTTAAACCCGTAAACGCCCATGTAGTTGCACTTCTTAAATCAACTAGACCAAGTGAGTTTGACGGTGTTAATCTTACTTTAGAGGTCTTTTACAGATTCCATAAAGAGAAACTGGAGGAGCCAAAGATCATGATGATGCTAAGCCGTGTGATTGAGGAGGTAATGGGAGATAAGATTAATTTTAAGTTTGTACTTGCTGAAAGAGGAGTTAAGAAGCCGACCGTTGTCGCGGCGAGTGATGTGGTCGATACCGGCGAATACAAGCTTGAGGATGCCGTCGTGGAAATATTTTCAAAACAATCCAGATGAGAAAGGTTTTCTTCCTGTTTATTTTAGTTGTGCCTCTGGTATTGTCGGCCTGCGTACCCGGTGTGGCTCCCTCCGATAAGCCTGTCAACTCACAAGAATTCTTGAAAGGGGCGGTTGTTAAAGGATTTCCCCAAACTCCTTTGGTTAAAGGCGCACAGGTTTTGGAGTCTTATAGCAATGAGGGTAACTTCGGTGCTGCTTTTATTTCCGATGAGAGCCTTGCGAAAGTAGTCAATTTTTATAGCGATTCGCTGAAACAGTTGGGTTGGGAGACGACTCTTAAAAAAAGATCGGATACTAATTACATTTTCGAGATTAAAAATACTACTCAAAAAGGATCAGTAATTGTTAACACTGCGGCAGACTCTCAAAAAACGGCGATTTCCATTTTTATCTCGCCGCGCTGATAGCACACTCCTTAAGGAGTTTTCTTTAAAGGTACAATTCTAGGAATTTGACTGATAGCTGCCAAACTTGCTAATATCAAAATCAGGTACCATACGGTATCTGATTAAAATAGTCCATGAGGAAAATTTTTCTGGCGTTATTTTTTGCTTTACTTCTCTCGATTTCTACATATAGTATTGTTTTCGCTGCGCCTGTTAATTCGGCGACTGTAAATGCTCAAGAGAAGCTACAAGAACTCCGTAAGAATCGTGAAGAGTTAAAAAAACAAAATCAAGAAAGACAAGAGCAGCGGATTACCATACGTGATGACTTTACGGAGCGGGTAGCGACTAAACAAGCAGAAGTAAAGAAAAACGTTGTTGAAAAGATTAAGACGATTTTCACAAGGATTCTTAAGAGATTAAATGCGGCACTGACAAGGCTTGATAAGATTGCGGAAAGAATCGCTTCAAGAATCGATAAGTTAAAGGGCAGGGGAGTTGATACAACTAAAGCGGAAACAGCTCTTGCAAGTGCCGAAAGTTTAGGGGCAAGGGCCGCAAGCGCAATTTCCGATGCTCAAGCTAAAATAGATGCTATTGATGCACAGTCAACATCCGTACGTGATGCAGTGCATGCATCTAAGGATGCGGTCAGAAGTGCAAGACAAGCTCTTTTCGATTATCATAAGGGATTGGTGGCAGCCATTCGTGAAGTTAAGGCAGCCCAAGCTCATAGGGAGGGAACAAACAGTGCGCAGTAAACGAAGGGGATTTTTGGTATTATGGTTAATTCTTTTAGTCGTAGTGGTTGGAGTGGCTGCTCTTGTTGCTGTTGGTATTTTAGATCTTGGGAGAATTAAAAATAGTGCCCCGGGAGAATCGACGGCAATAGTCAAAGATCAACAGCTTGAGAATCTTCAGAAAGTTAGTACCTCTGATGAGGTTGTCGATATCGAGATGGATCTTGATAATACTGATCTTAATAATCTGGATCAGGAACTTTCGGAAGTTGATCAGGCTTTAAGCCAATGATTTACCCCTTTTATCTATATTGACTTCTCAATACCTTTAGTAGTAAAGTTACGTCTTTTAAATTGTAATGGAATTGAAGTGAGAGATGATTTTTGCGGGGTTGACACAATTTTAGAAAAGTCGTATTTATAAGACGGTCTATCTCGAGTTTTGGGGAAAGTAAGTTTTAAGCCGCGATAAAACTCTCTAACTTTAGTAAATTTTAAAAACTGATCTTTAATCACTTCTATGAAAGTAAAGGGAAAATTAAGTTGGCGCATTGTCTGGTACTCCGTTTTAATTTGGGGAGCGACTTTTGTTTTGGCGGGATTTGTTGTTTTGCCATGGTTTTACATAGCACTACCGCTGGTAATTTTCTGGACTACGGCCTATTTTTTTAGGAGAAGCGAAAGGACTTTTATTGCGGGACTTACTGTTAGTCTCTTTTGGTTTTCTGTCATTCTCGCCCTGAATTTCATAGAGCTCATTGGGCCATATTATGCAAATTTTCCACTTTATTTTTCGGATTTTCGCAATTGGTTTTTGTATCCGCTTGTTCTTTTAATTCCGGTTGTTTATACTTTGATTTCAGAAAATTCCGCAACAAGAAAAAATTCAAAAACGAAACATTTAGGAACGACCGATCACCAAGTACAACAAGTGGCTTGAGGCTTACCAAGTATGGTAAGCTTTAGATTACAATGCGCGATTTGGGACAACAAAATTTTGGCAAGTTGCAGCATACTTCAAAAAACAAAATAATCTTTCGGGCGGTTGTTTTTTTAATAATTGTTGGTGGTGTATTCTACTTCGCAAGATCACGTTTTAGTTTTTCAGGCGAGAGTGGTTCATCTATTATATTGCGAGAGGCACCTCGAGGACTTACCCCGGTAGAAATTGATGGTTCAATCGAAGATTTAGAAGGGATTGATTTAACTACTCAGCAGGCGACTTTTGAGGATGTTAAATACAATGGCCAAGCGACTGCCACCGCTACAAGATCTTTTGGCGGGGGTACCTATATCCTTACTGTAGATGCGACACTGCCTGATCCTGTCAATGTTTCATATCAAGTTTGGCTGGTAGGTGGAGGTAAAGCAACCCCGATTGATTACATGAGTGGTTCAAAAACGTCCTGGAGTTTGAATTTGAGAAGCTTGGACAAATATTCACAATATGACGGAATTTGGATAACACTTGAGAGAACAAAAGACAGTCTTTCCGAAGAGCATGTGATGGAAGGCTCCTTTTAAAATTCTACACTTCGTGAAAGTTATATCAGCAGGTCGCCTTGGCACAATTCTTCGAATTCGTGCCAATGGCGCTCCTCTGATATGTCTTCCTCTGCATTCGCAGAGCGACATATATCAGATTGTGCATAGCACAAGGCTGATATATAATTTTCTTCAGTGTGAAGAAAATTATGGTTTTTGGGGCTTTTGATTGTTTGCACCCCGGGCATTTGGATTTTTTCAAACAGGCCAAAAAGCATGGAGATTATTTAATTGTTTCCGTGGGGACTGACAAAAACGTCAAAAAAATAAAAGGCAGAAGGCCGCTTTTCAACGAAGAGGAGCGACTGGCACTTGTTAGAGAGTGCAAAATTGTTGATAGAGCAGTGTTGGGAAGGGAAAGTAAATTCTATGAACATATCGCCGATTATCGGCCGGATATAATTTGTTTGGGTTACGATCAGTGGGCGCAGGAAGACGATGTAACAACTAAACTATCAAAAGTTGGCCTTGGGAAAACGAAAGTATTAAGACTTAAACCATACCAGCAGAGTAGGGCTAAATCGAAAGTTGTCAAAACAAAGTCAGTAGATTTCTAATGCCTTAGGCGACTTATTAATTTGTTGAATATGCCTCTCTTATGCTCTTTTGAAATATTTTTTTCCTTTGTTCTTACCAAAATTTTCTTCATCCTCTCGCAAGCTTTATCAATTGCCTTTTCAAGATCTCTTTGCGTATCGACAAGCTCCAGAATCTTTTCTGGAATATGGACGGTTAGCTCACACGAATAATCTTTTTCTTTTCCGCGATGAGCTTCCTGGGAAAAAAGCCTGACGGTGATATTTTGAATTTTGGGGTTATATTTTAGAAGTTTATTAGTTTTTTTATAAGCATACTTTTTAAGTTTGGGTGAAGATTCTAGGTGAAGACCGGAGAGAGTGATGTTCATTGTCAAGTTCTGGACTATTATACACGAGTTGCTTTTTATGTTAAAACCATGTAATCTGATGGCCAGACATGTTTGATAAACTACAACAGCTAAAAGAGTTAAAAAAGATGCGCGATGAGGCGATGCAAATCCAGAGGACTTTGGATAGTGAAACTCTGGAGGTAGAGAAAAGGGGAGTCAAGATTAAGTTGACTTTGGCTCAGAGGTTTATATCCATTGAGGCAAACGGTAAGAGTGAAGAAGATATTATTGAGGCGGTTAATGAAGCCGTCAAAGAAAGTCAAAAGCGAGCCGCCAAGAAAATGCAGGGAATGGTAGGATTGGAAGGTCTCAAAGGCATGTTCGGCGGTGGAGGCAGTTAGCTATTTAATCAACTATAGGTTTTTAACTCTCAGAATTTAGCTTCAATTTTGCGTAGTATTACCCCATATTTTGACAAAGACTACTGTATAGTTTACTATTCTGTCTATGTTTATTCCGCTATCAGAAGTTCCATCCAGAACTATGGGAAGTGGCGAAGAGCGTCATTATTTCTTATTTCATGAGCGCAATCCAGAGCTCCCGGTTGAAGTAGTGATCACAAGATTGCCACCATTATTTGGCGCCGAAAAAAACTGGCATCAGCATGACTTTGTTGAAGAATTTTCTGTACCGTTAACGGGCGAGATCATCATTCGTGAGAAGAATGATGGAAAAATCCAAAAAAGAAGACATCTCTCAAAAGCTGTTCTAAAAGACGCCGAATGGGTTGCCGGAGTTGCCTGCGAGAGTGACAGACAGGTCACTTTGTACATCGAGCATCCTGCCGGTACAAGAAGAGAGGTAAAGATCGCGTTTGATCCAAAATATACAGAAGGCAAAGAGTTACACACAGTAGAAAATCCTACCAGCGACATGGTCACGATGGTGACGATGAAAAGAGTGCCGAAAAAGATTTTAAGAAAAGACCCGTTAATATTTAGAGTTGACCGAACTCCTTCTTTGGAGGAAAGGTAAAGTCTAAATAACTTCAAAACGTTCCCTATACTTGCTATACTCCTATTAAAGTAAGGGAAAGAGTTTAAATGAAAGTTCCAAAGAGTGTTGCAGATTTAATTGAGGCATTTGAGGCATTACCTGGGATTGGACCGAAAACGGCAGCAAGACTAACTTATTATCTTTTGCATGCGCCTGACAATCTTTCACAAAAGCTTTCAGAAGCACTTTCTGAACTTAAGTTAAAGACCAAAATCTGCTCGATCTGTCAAAACATTACGGAAACTGATCCTTGCGAAATTTGCGACGATCCGCAAAGAGACCAGTCAATAATTTGCGTGGTTGAAGATCCATTGGATGTTTGGGCGATTGAGAAGAGCGCAAGTTTTGTCGGCCTTTATCATGTATTGCACGGAGTGATTGCACCTCTTGAAAACATCGGGCCGGAAGATTTGAGGATAAATGAGCTTTTAGCACGATTGAAACCAGTGCACACCCCCGGGGTGAAGTCTGGACGCAACCTTGAGAGTGCCCTGGGGGTGAGGCAAGCGGTCAAAGAGATTATTCTGGCTACAAATCCCTCAATGGAGGGGGAAGCGACTGCAATGTACATCCAGAGGCTAGTCAAACCGCTGGATATTAAGATAACAAGGATTGCCAGGGGCATTCCAATAGGTGCCGAACTGGAGTACGCTGATGAGATTACTGTGCGTCGGGCAGTTGAAGGAAGAAAAGAATACTAAATCTTTTAAAATTTTCAATTTACAATTTTAAATTTTCAATCAATTTTAAAAATTAAATGATTAAAAATTTATTTTGCGTTAGTCTTTAGTCATTAGTCGATTTTTTCCTGTACAATTGAATTATAGATGGACGACGGTGGTTCGATTGTATCTGATGTAGCTGAGGCTGCCGCTCACGTCGGCGGCAGTTTGTTGGGCGAGATTAAAAAAATCGGCCAGACAGCCACGTCCCAAATGACCGGTAGCCAGTCTCAGACTCCGACAGCGGACGACGTAGCAAAGCTTCAAAAAAATGAACAGGAATTCAAAAAAGACGCTATCCCGGAAGTTCAGGCACGAATTCAGGCAATTTATGCCGAATATGCAGCAAAGAAGAAAAAAGAACAGATGATGGCAGAGCAACAAACCGAGGCGGTTGAGGAGCAGAAGCAAGAGCTTAATGAAGCGAAGAAGCAACAGATAGATCAGTCAAATCCGGCAATAGCAAAAAATCGCGCCGAGATCAAAAATTACGGAGCGGAGTAACATATTTTGACTATCGGACATAAAAATGGTAAAAGATAGCAAGGTTAAAATGGATAAAGAAGCTGGAGAACGGTCAGTCCAACCTGAACAAGGGGCAGTTGAACCTGCTGATCCAGTTATTGGTTCTCAGGAAATTAGTGAAGGTAATTTATCTTTAAATTTCCGTCGCTTTATTAGGGCGTTTTTCAAGAGACGGAGAGGTGTTTTGGAAAAGTTAGAACAATCTGATAGAAATGGTGAGTGAAAATACTTCAGAGCTTGAGCATGATGTTGATCAAAGGATTGTAGAGCGTGTTTGTAATTTAACTCATCAGAGTATTTATGCTCACGCAAGGTTAATCAGGGAGATTGGTGGGACTCCAGGTTTAAGAGACGAATCGATTTTAAATTCAGCGATTTCCGCACCTTTTGCAACCTTTTATAATGAGGATTTACATCCAACAATTTTTGATAAGGCTGGAGCTTTAATGCGTTCAATCTCACTTGACCATCCTTTCGTAGATGGGAACAAGCGAGTTAGTTTAACAATGACAGCTGCTTTTTTATTTGAACATGGTTTTGCTTTGAAAGATAGTTTAGGAGATGATGGTATTGTCGAATTTTGTTTGTCGATAGCAAGAGGTGAGAGAACAGTTGAGGAAATTGCCAATTGGCTTCGAAATAATACTGATAGAGCTTCAGCACGTTCGTTTAAAAAAATAATGGAGCAATTACATGACACCGCGAGTGCTTAAACTTTATAATTTTCTTTCCAGGAAAGTTGAGGAGTTTAAGCCTATTAGGGAAACTGTTGGTCTTTATACCTGCGGACCTACGGTTTATGACTATGTTCATATCGGCAACTGGCGGACGTTTGTTTTTGAAGATATTTTAAAAAGAGCCTTGCTTTTCAATGGCTACAAAGTTAAGCATGTGATGAACATTACAGATATCGATGACAAGATAATTAAAGCGTCTAGGAATCAGCGTCTAGCGTTTAGGGAAATTGCTGACAAATACGAAAAGGCTTTTTTTGACGACTTGGCAAAACTTAATATAATCAAAGCCGATATTTATCCGAGAGCGACGGAAAATATTAGTTCAATGATTCAAATCATTGAACTGCTTATTAGTAAGGGCTTTGCTTACAAAACTGATGACGGGGTTTATTTTGCAATTGGGAAATTTAAAAATTACGGTGAACTTTCAAATTTATCAAAAAGGAAGATCAAAACCGGAGCAAGAGTCGCTGTTGATCAGTATGATAAAGATCAGCCGGCCGACTTCGCGCTGTGGAAGTTCCCATCTGGTAACACCCCTGGGGTGAACCAGGCTGAATCATTGCGCACCCCAGGGGTGAGTCAAGTTGATCCAAGTTGGGATGCGCCGTTTGGCAAAGGTAGGCCGGGTTGGCATATAGAGTGCAGCGCGATGGCTCAGAAATATTTAGGAGATATGCTCGACATACACACCGGCGGTGTTGATCTTTTATTTCCCCATCACGAAAACGAAATTGCCCAATCTGAGGCCGCAACAGATAAAAAGTTTGTCAATTTCTGGCTGGAAGGTGAGCATCTCTTAGTTGCAGGTGAGAAAATGGCAAAATCTCTTGGGAACATTTATACACTCGAGGAGGTTATAAAAAGGGATTTTGATCCGATCTCGCTTCGCTATTTGTTTTTAACTGCTCACTATAGATCAAAATTGAATTTTACCTGGAAAAGCTTGGAAGCTGCCCAGAACACTTTAGAGAATTTGACAGAAGAGGTTTTAAATTGGGATGATCCTAAAATCGGTTGTGCAGAATTTGAAGGCAATTTTGCCCAGGCAATAAATAACGATCTTGATATGCCAAAGGCAGTATCCGTTATGTGGGAGTTGGTTAAGAGCGATTATCCGACAAGTGCCAAACATCAGTCGATTCTGATGATGGATAAAGTGTTGGGACTAAGTCTTGATAAGATAAAACCGGAAAAGTTACCAGAAGGTGCACAAGAATTAATTCAAAAGCGAGAAGAGTCAAGAAGACAGGGGAAATTTGAAGAATCTGATGAATTGAGAATCAAACTCCAGAAGATGGGTGTTTACGTTGAGGATACGCCAGAAGGTCCGAGATGGAAAGTAAAATCAAAGTCAAAGTGAAAGTGAAAACCTTGTTATTCTTCGAACGAAGTGAGAAGTTTGATAGTTCTTGCTACGGAGAGTATCAGACGGTACTCTCCTACGCTCGAACGATATAGGTTTTCAACAAGCTCAGGGGGTTATAATAAATACGTGATTCAGGTAATTAAAGTCAAGGACAGGCTTTTGGGTAATTTTAGGGCAAATAGCCTTCTTCGGATTTTCGTTGACTCTTCCACACTTTTGGCACTTTCCGGCGGCACTTCACCAAATTACAATCAGATGATTGTAATTCCCCGCAACATTTTGCCCGGTACTGCCTGTATGGTCGACGAACGCTATGGACCATCTGATCATACGGATAGCAATGAGATGGTGCTCACGCAATCAGGTTTGATTGATTTCTTTAAATCCAAAAACGTGAATTTTGTTAAAATTTTATCGCAGCTCCCGTTTGAGGAAACTGCTTTCGATTATGACAGAAGGCTAAGAGAGCTTTTTGTCAAATATGAGAAAAAAGTAGCGGTGGTGGGTATCGGAAATGACCTGCACACGGCGGGAATCTTTGCCAATAGTTTGGCAATTACTTCGCCTAAGTTTGTTGTTTCCCAAGTTGTTAACAATGAATTCCCTAAGCGAATTACGATGACACTTAAAACTTTAAAGCGTTTTAACGCTTTTATAATACTGACCTTTGGCCAGGAGAAAAAAGAGGCTTTGGTCAGGTTACTGGCAGATAAGGATGGGGATATAAATAAATATCCAGCGCTTTTTTTCAATAAGACTGCGATTAAGTCTTTTTTAATAACGGATGTTGATCTTTAGAAATTCTAAATCCGAAGCACGAAATACGAAATTGTTTCGGATTTCGAATTTTGACATTCGAATTTAAGATAAAGATATGAAGCTTGGTTTTGTAGGCCTCGGAAAAATGGGTTCTAGGATGGTGGTTAAGCTACTGTCTGAGGGACACGAGGTCGTAGTTTGGAATCGCTCCAAAGAGCGAATTTCAAATTTCCAATTGTTGTTAAAAAACAATTTTTCTTCGAAAAAGCAAATTTCCAATTTCAAATATAAAAATAATCTCAAAGCAGCTAAAAATCTTCAAGATCTCACCGGAAATCTAGATTCACCCCGAGTTGTCTGGTTGATGGTGCCGGCCCGTTCGACAGGTTCGACAAGCTCACTGCAAGCAAGCTCAGTGTCGGTGACTGGAGACGCGACGCAGGAAATTCTTGATCAGGTTGAGAAATTTATCGGCAAGGATGACATAGTTATCGATGGCGGCAACGCGCATTTTGGGGATACCCAGAGACGATATGAGTATTTTAAGAAAAAAGGAATTCATTTTTTGGGAATTGGAGTTTCGGGCGGAATAATTGCAGCGGAGGAAGGATACCCTATGATGGCGGGCGGTGCGAAAAAAGGTTATCAATACATCAGACCAATTCTGGATTCTCTGGCAAAATCGAACGGTTCTCATCAATATTTCGGTGAAGGGGGAGCCGGGCATTTTGTCAAAATGGTCCACAACGGAATTGAATACGGAATTATGCAGTCGATTGGTGAAGGCTTCGGTGTTCTTGAAAAGTCTCCATATAATCTGGATTTAGTTAAAGTGGCAAAACTTTATCAAAAGGGCACACTGGTATCCGGGTTTATGATGGAGCGGACTATTGAAGCTTTAGCAAAAGATCCAAAACTCTCAAAACTGACTGGTTTCATTGAAGATTCTGGCGAGGGCCGCTGGACGATTGATCAGGCAAAAAAAGAAAAAGTACCAGTTGAGATTATCGAAGAGTCATTAGACTTTAGAGTTAAGAGTAGAAAAGATCCAAAAATTGCTGCAAGTTTTGCAGCCCGAATGGTGGCGGCACTTAGAAATGTCTTCGGGGGACACGAGGTGAAAAGTAAGACTAAAGACTAAAATTTTCTAATTGGCTCCAATTACAAATAAAATCCTAAACTCTAAATTCTAAACTCTAAACAATTTCAAAATTCAAATATTCAAATGATCAAGAAATGATAGTCTATTGGAAACCTTATCCTTCGAACAAAGTGAGAAGTTTGAGTTCTCGCCCTGAGTTTCGACGAAGGGCTCGAACAATATAGTTATCCTCCTGTTTTGAATTTTGTATTTTACCTTATCTGAATTTGTTTAGGATTTAGGATTTAGAAATTAGAAATTTGGTGGGCTTAAATTTTGCAAATTGTCAATAGCGGGGCGAGCCAGATACGGCCGTCTTTTTTAATTAAATCCTCCGCTTCCTTTGGTCCCCAGGAGCCAGGCTCGTAAATTGCCAATTTTGGCCTGCCGTTTGCCCAGACTTTTTCTACCGGATCGATAATCTTCCAGGAAGCTTCGACTTCTTGTTGCGAAATAAATAAACTTTGATCGCCTAAAATTACATCCAGAAGTAGTCTCTCGTAGGCCTCTGGTTGGGGAGTATCAAAAGAAGTCTTGTAACAAAACTCCATGTCGACCGGCTCCAAAGCTGTAGTTAAACCTGGTTTTTTGGCAACAAGCCTGATGCCGATTCCTTCATTAGGCTGAATTTGAAGAGTAATATGGTTGGGCATTGGTTTTTGCCAAAAGTTTGCCAAAAGTTTATGGCTTTTCTCTTTAAACTGAATAATGATTGAGGTAACCTTGCCCATGAGTTTTTTGCCGGTGCGAAGATAAATAGGGATACCCTGCCACCTTGTGTTATTGACAAAAAGTTTGATAAGAGCGTAGGTTTCGGTTTTTGAACCTGCAGAGACATTTTCCTCTTGGGTATAGCCTTTATACTGACCCCGTACAGTGGAGTTGATAATTTCCCCAACGCTTGGGATTTTGATGTTTTTTAAAACTTCCAGCTTTTTTTCCCTTATCCCGTTTACATCAAACGTTTCGGGCTCTTCCATCGTGGTTAAGGTTAACAGTTGAAGCAGGTGATTTTGAGTGATATCCCGCAGAGCTCCGGTTTTATCGTAGAACTGGCCGCGTTTCTCAACTCCAATGCCCTCCGCAGTGGTAATTTGGATATGGTCGATATATCGGTTATTCCAAATTGGTTCAAAAAGATCATTCCCAAACCGGAGAACAAAAATATTCTGGACGGTTTCTTTACCAAGATAATGATCAATTCTGTAAATTTGTTCTTCCGCGAAATAGGCGGAAAGGGTTTTTTCCAAAATTTGAGCGGTTTTTAAATCTTTTCCGAAAGGTTTTTCAACGATTATTCGGGGTCTTGTATTGTGCAGGCGGCAGCCAAGGTGCAATTTGTTTTTGCCCAAATTCTGAACCGCATCTTTAACAATCTGCGGCGAAATAGAAAGGTAATAGATTCTTAAAATACAAGTTTGCGCCTCTTTCTCAAAACTATCAAGCTTTTTCGTAATTTCCGCTAAGTTTATGCCTTCCCCAAAGTCGGCAGGCACGTAAGAGATAACCTTGGCAAAACTTTGCCATTTTACTTCGTCTTTGAGACCAAGCATGTCTTTAACCTTTTTTCTGAATGAATTATCTGAATGAGGAGTTCTGGCTGTGGCGATAATTCGGAAAGTTGAGGGAAGAAGATTATTTTTGAAAAGCGCAAAAAGCGCCGGGAAGATTCTTTTTCTGGCTAAATTACCGGTTGCACCGACAATAACAATAGCAGTTGGCTGTGTCACTTTCCTATTTTACACTAAAACCTGACAGCCAAGCTTTCTAATAATTGTTCACCAGAGTCGGAGAGGCTTAGGATTTGCACAGTGCCGGTTTTATCCTGAGGTTTGGCAAAAGACATATTTATCTCGAAGCTGCAAGACTGAGAACTGGTGCAGGTATCTGTTACACTTTGGCCTAAAATTTGGCCTTGTTCGTCCTTGACTCTGGCGGCGATGACACCTGAGGTTAAATTAGTATAGCCTGTGATTTTGACAGGTGATGAGATAAGAGTTAGAGGGTTGGGATTTGTAATAAATATTCTGATAGTATCAGTGCTAATTCCAGATTCTGGTTGGATATCTGGGATACTGGTCTGACCAAGGGTGTCCGGGCTTGGTGAGGCGGTTGGGAAACCCTCTATGGGGCTTGGTTGGGGGGAAGGTTCTGCAGCTTCTTGGGCCTGTCTTTTTACAATCTTGGAAATAGTAAATGCGCTAACCCCAATAAAGATTATTAAAACAACTGCTCCAACCAATAAACTTAAATTAACCTTCATTTTAAATAGTTTTTAGTGGGCAGTCTTAAGTGGTGTTTGAAATTATACCACCAGATGCAAGAAATGCAAGAAATGGTATAGAATTAAAAGAAACTCAAAACATGCCCAAGACGAAGATTAACGATCCAAGTATTTATCAAAAAATCCCTAAAATCTTAAGGTCGAAAAAAGTACTACTCGCACTTGCAATTGTTATAATATTTGCTTTCATCGGAACGCGAGGCGGTGCGGATATGGGCAAAATCAAAACCGCTCAAGTCGAACAAAAAAACATCGCATCAGAAATTGTCACGGCAGGGAAAATAAGCTCACAAAGCGAATCTACAATCCATCCTGCAGTTAATGGCAAAGTTGTCTGGGTACCAGTCAAAGAGGGGGATTTTGTCAAAAAGGGCCAAGCTATTGCTTCTTTAGATAAGGAAAAATATGAAATTGCCCTAAGACAAACGGAGCAAGATGTAGTAGCTCTCGATGCGGAACTTGAGAAACTTTATGACGGGCGCAGAAATAAAACTAGTATTGAAAGCTATGACGAAAAAATCGAAAGAACCGCACTGGAAGCTGCGAAAAACAAAGCATATGATGAATGGCTTGAAGCTAAAAGGAATTTAAAAGATACAGTGATTACCTCACCATTTGCCGGAACCGTAATCGAAGTCAATGTTCATCCCGGCGAAGAAATTTTTTACACCACGGCAATTGCTAAAATAGCCGATATTGAAAATCTTAATTTCACAGCCGAACTTGACGATACCGATGTTGGCCAGATTAAAGAAGGGCAGAAAACTATTGTAACTTTGGATGCTTTCCCCGATGAAGAAATTCTCTCGCAAGTTGAATCTGTTAGTTTTGTAAGTAATGTTACTTCATCAGGCTCAGATGTTTTTGAGGTTAAATTTAATCTTGAACAGGAGGAAGATTACCGGATCGGAATGAACGGCGAATCAAGAATAATTATTCAAGAAAAAGAAGACGTGCTGGCAGTATCTGTCGAAGCGATATTTGACGAAAATTTTGTCCATGTCAAGACAAACGGTGAATTTGTAAAAAGGGAAGTTGAAAAAGGAATTGAATCTGATTCGGAGGTAGAAATAGTCTCCGGCCTATCAAAAGATGAAACTGTTGTGATAGCAGGTTTAGAAGAGATTGGCAAAAAAACTCATTTTTTTAAAATCCTCTCAATTTTTGTTAAGTGAAACCCATAATTCAGGCAAAAAATGTAGTTAAAATTTATGGCGAAGAACCTTCTGAAACAGTTGCACTTTCCGGTGTTTCGCTGGAAATTGGTAAGGGTGAATTTAGTGCCATTGTCGGTCCATCCGGTTGCGGTAAATCAACCCTGATGCACCTTTTAGGGCTTCTTGATAAACCTACCTCAGGAGGAATTTTAATTGATGGGCAAAAGGCTGAAAATCTTGATGAGGACGAGCAGGCTAAATTGCGAAACCAAAAAATTGGCTTTGTTTTTCAAAGCTTTAATCTTCTGGACCGAACTTCGTCTTTGAATAATGTCATGTTACCTCTTCAATATAACAATCAAATTTCGGCGTCGGAAAGAAAAAAAATTGCCCAGGAAAGATTAGCGGATGTTGGGCTTCCCGACAGAATGGGGAACTATCCTTCTCAATTATCCGGTGGTGAGCAACAAAGAGTGGCTATTGCCCGGGCGCTGGTCTGTGATCCGGCAGTTATTCTTGCCGACGAGCCAACAGGCAACCTGGATTCAAAATCAGGGACGGCAATAATGTCACTTCTTGAGTCACTTCATAAAAAGGGTAAAACAGTAATCATAGTGACTCATGATATGCTTCTTGCCAAAATGACCAATAGGATAATTTCAATGAGAGACGGCAAAATAATTTCCGACAAAAAGGTAAAACGATGAATTTCAAAGAAAGCGTCAAGATTGCCTTTGTGGCACTTGCCAGAAATAAAGTCCGGTCTTTTCTGACCATGCTTGGAATAATTATCGGCGTAATGTCGGTGGTCCTTTTAATGTCACTCGGGGCAGGACTTCAGGAGTCAATAAAGGTGCAGTTTGAAAAATTGGGAACAAACACAATTTATGTTATGCCCGGTAACCTGGAAGAAGGTTTCGGCGGCGGGCAGGGATTCCAGACAAACAAACTTAAATTTTCTGACGCTGAGGATATCAAAGACCATGTTAAATCTGTCAAAGCGGTCGCCGGCGGTGTCGAAAGTTCAGTCTCGGTTACTTATAAAGGCGAGACGAGAAAAGTTGTAAGTTTCTACGGAATTGATCCCGAGTTTACTGAAATCGGAGATTACAAGGTCGAGAAGGGTAGAACTTTTACAAAGTCGGAAAATAGTGCAGGGAAGCGAGTGGCAGTTGTAGGAAATACCATAGTTGAAGAACTTCTTAATAATGCTAATCCTCTTGGAAAAGAAATTTTGGTTAAGGATCAGAAATATAAGATAATCGGTGTGCTGGAAGAACAAGGCTCACTTCTTGGTCAAGATCAAGATAATTCAGTCTATATTCCAATTGAGTCTGCCCGGCGCCAATTAAATTTTGACAGGCCTACCTGGATTTTGGCAGAAGTGCAAGATCCCGAAAATATCACACAAACTAAATCTGAGATAGAAAAAGTTCTTCTTGAACGGCTTTCAGACGACGATTTTTCAGTTCTTACCTCCGAAGAAACTCTTCAGGTTGTCAATGTTATTCTGGGAATTGTGACCTCAGTTTTAGCGGGTATTGCGGCTATTTCCCTTCTGGTTGGGGGAATTGGTATTTCCAATATCATGTTAGTTTCAGTAACAGAGAGGACCAGAGAAATCGGACTTCGCAAAGCTGTTGGTGCTAGACCGAAGGATATTCTGACTCAATTTTTAATCGAAGCAATTATCTTGTCAGTCGCAGGCGGATTGATTGGACTTCTGCTGGCAAGTTTGGGAACTTTGGCCCTAAACTTTTTTATGCAAGCCACAATTACCCCGGTTGCCGTAATTCTGGCATTTGGCTTTTCCGGCTTTGTTGGCATTATCTTTGGCGTTATTCCGGCACTTAGAGCCTCTAAATTAGAACCGATTGTAGCTTTGAGATATGAATAATTTAAGGAGTGGGTTCGGGGGACGATTCCTTTTCAATAATACAAGGCTCGAGGCTGGTTTTTTCCTCGTCGGCTAAAGAATCGGTGCCTTGCTCCTGGACAATTTTGGTAATCGCTTCCTCAGATAAAGATTGCTGGACACAGGCGATATTGACCTTGCCGATGCCCGGCAGCGTGGTTTCTGTCGGCGGTTGGATCTGCTGCTGAGGTTGCTGGGGTGTAGTAAAAAGCGGGGTAAAAGCACCTTGCCTGTAGCTTAGAACAATAATTAAGGCCACGAAAATGCCAATTAAAATCCAGACAATGTAAAAAATTGTTTGGAGACTTCTTTCAATTTTTTTTAGAAATGTCCCGCCAGAGGCGAGTGATTTTGAAAGTTTGGTTTCTGTTTTTGCAACTGGCATATTAAAGGCTTGGGAGTAGCCTAACCGATTGGCTTTGGAAAATCAAGAGTTAACTTGGACGGTTTTCTTTCTTGTGGGCAGGATTCTCTGGCACACTTAGCCATAACTCCTGCAACCTGAACTACTGTTACGTCTTGGTTAAAAGCATCCGCAAATACGATTCTTCTTCTTGATTTGGCCGGGTCAAAGTTAGCACCCATTGCAGTAGTTATTTCAGCAGCGTTTTTGTGTAGACCACACTCGTTAGGACAAATGCCATGTCCCAGTAAACATTGAGCTTCTTTTTCAGACATAGTGAAGTATTATATACGAAATTCTTCATAAATTCTATGCATCTTCAGCTTGTCCTCTTCCCATAATCCGGAGTACAATTTGGTCGACATAGAAGACTGAATGGTGAGTACCGAACCATTGGTCTGAATTTTTCTACTACAACATACTAAACTCTTACCCTTCCAGCATATTGACAGACTGACCATTTGGTCAGTATTATGTTTGTATTATGACTGCTCGAAAAGTTGAAGGACTAACCGTTAGACAAAAGCAAACCTTAATGTTTATTTACAATTCAATCAAATATTCCGGTTTCCCTCCAACTTTATCCCAACTCCGGGAAGAATTACAAGTTTCCTCAAATCAGGCAGTTCTGGATCTTCTCAAAATTCTCGAGAACAAAAAATATATTAGAAAAGAGGAAGGAGTCGCCCGTGGTATACAGTTAACCCAAAAAGGTTTTGAAGAACTAAATGTTTCCACCTACGCTCCAATGGTTGGTGTTACAGCTGCTGGACCTTTTATGGATACCTTAGAACAATACGGAGAATGGATGGAAATTTCACAAGATCTTTCCAAACTTTCAGAGAAAATCGCACTTTTCAAAATAAAAGGTGATTCCATGATAGGCGCGGGGCTTAAAGACGGGGATATTGTGGTCATAAAGTACGAGGTTAATGAATTTAGAAATGGAGACATAGTACTGGCCAGAAGCGACGAAGGCACAACAATAAAAAGATTTGTAAATGTGAATGGAAAAATCCACCTGGCACCGGAAAATCCTAAATATCCCCATATTCCTTTTACTCCGGATCTGCGTTTAATAGGAAAAGTGATCTCAAAAATCGAGGTATGAACACAAAACAAATCTTGGACAAAATCTTTAAAAGTCCCGATCAAACCTACGGACTGGAAGAGTTTGGTCCGCTTCATCCTGAAGATATTCTGGAAATTTTTGAAAAAGAAAAGGGAAAATACTACCTCAAGTGCTTTAAGCGCAACAGGGACTTATTGGTTTGGAACGAAGATAAACAAACTGGCGAGCCGGAGGAAATTGTCCGCCAGCTTTGGATTCAGAAATTAATTAAAGATTACCATTATCCTCTTGATCGAATCGGGGTTGAAGTATCGGTTGATTTTGGCCGTGAAGTTCACGAAAAAGCAGCAGATATTGTAGTTTACCAAGAAGATAAAGAAACATGTCTTATTGTTCTGGAAATGAAGAGTCCTGACGCCAAAGATGGCTTGGAACAGATAAAAAGCTATCTCAACGCTAAAGGCAGTCCAATTGGAGTTTTAAGCGATGGGAAAGCCACTGTGATTTTATATCGTCCTTATCCCCACCAATTTGAAAACACCCTGCGTGATATTCCAAGAATAGACCAAACTATTCAAGATGTTTTCGAATCACGTTTGGTCCTAGCAGATCTTGAGACCAACTTTGATCTGGTAAAAATAATAAAAATCTTAGAGGAATTAGTTTTAGCAGGAGCAGGTGTGGATTCATTCAATGAAATTTTTAAACTAATTTACGCCAAACTTTATGACGAAAAATACGCCCGTGATCGCGACAACGAGCTTTTATTCAGGCAATCTTCAGACACCAGAATCACATACGACAATATCCAGCGCCTTTTTAACGATGCCAAACGCGAGTGGCCGGGAATGTTTTTGGAAGGCGAGAATATTCAACTTGCGCCAGGCCACCTGTCAGTTTGTGTGGGGGAGCTGGAAAAAATCAAACTTTATGACGCCAACTTAGAAATTATTGATCAAGCCTTTGAGTACTTACTTCCTGAAGTTGCCAAAGGCACGAAAGGGCAATACTTTACTCCCCGTCATGTCATCGATATGGCTGTTAAAATGCTAAACCCCAAAGAAACAGAATATATCATTGACCCTGCTTCCGGCTCCGGTGGCTTTTTGACCCATGCTATGCAATGGGTTTGGGATCATGATTTGGCGGAAAAATCGCGCGAAACCAAAATAAATTATGCTTCTACCCATATTTACGGTATAGATTTTGACGATAAACCCATTAAAATCTCCCGAGCTCTCATGCTTATCGCCGGTGACGGTAAATCGCATGTTTTCAAACTAAATTCTCTCAACCCCGCTGAGTGGCAGGGTGATGAAAGCGAAAAAGAAAGAGCCAGATCAGAACTCCGAGACAGGCTGCACAAGTTTTCAAATTATACCGAAGATGAAGAAAACAAAAGGCATTTTAAATATTTTGACTTTGACGTTCTTTTGACCAATCCTCCATTTGCCGGAGAAATAAAAGACCGCGCTCTGCTAAACGAATATTTCCTGGCAAAAAATGATAAAGGCAAACTCCGAAACAAGATGGAGCGCCACATTCTTTTCGTCGAGCGGGCACTGAATCTGATAAAGCCAGGCGGTCGGTTGGCAATCGTTCTTCCGCAAGGAGTTTTAAATAATACGAACATGGAATATATCCGCGATTGGCTTTTTGATAAGGCGAGAATACTAGCGGTAGTTGGACTTAATGTGAATACCTTTAAGCCCCACACCGGTACGAAGACATCTGTCCTTTTCTTGCAGAAATGGCAAGAGGACGAGAAACCGTTGGGGAATTACCCAATCTTTTTGGCGGTTTCCAAAAGAAGCGGAAAAAATAATAGCGGGGATTATATTTACAAAAAAGATGCTGATGGTGTCGTGATTAGGGACGCCAAAGGCCACAAAGCCGTAGACCATGATTTAGACCAAATCGCCGAACAATTTATCGAATTCGGCAAGAAGGAAGGATTTAGTTTTTGGGGTTAGATTATGGACAATAAAAAAACAAATAGAATATCTGCTTACCTTCTGAAGAAAGGATTGTTACCAACAGAGGTTTTGAAAAGGACCAATTATGAGCAGTTAGATTTTGGAAAAGGAAATGGTTTTTACTACGACAAGTCACATGGTTACAGACCTTCATGGATCAAAGGCTTTTTTGATAATAAGTTGGATAAATTAGAAATATTTAATCAAAGTACAAGGGGAGTTTACTTTGTAAAAGCGTCAGTTAATTCAGAGGAAAGGTATTTTGCCGTGCCTTTTGGCTACGGGCACTCGATGATCAATAAAATTTATTGCGAAGATGATTTTGGACTCAAGGTAGTTTTAAATCTTGTCGATCGAGATAGTATCAGAAAAATAGAAAAAAGAACCTTGTCATCGGAGCCCAAAAATACTGTTGAACAACTCAGCAAGATAGGTAATATTTCCGACTTTGGAATTGACATTGAGCAAGATTTATTAGAGGAGATTACCGGAAAGCCTAATGATAGCTATTTTGGTGAGAATCTTGTTACTGGAAAAATTGCTTTTAGCGCTTCAGTAAAGTTCAATATCTCTAATATAGAAGAGTTTTTAAAAAAGTGTTACGAATATTACAAGAAGGAAGATTATAAAAAGCGTTTTTCTTTCATTGACCAAGTAAAAGAAATTAGAGACACGGAGGAGTGGGATAAAATGTTGGTTGGTGCATTAAAGAACGAAGGAGATCAAGACGTGAGAGTATGGATGGCAATTCCAGAAATTATTGAGTGGGAAGATATAGCCGGATTTTCATATTATGGGAAAAAGGGAAACCTCGTTGACGACATCACTATACAGGATTTCACGCAGTCTTTATCCGAAGCTCAAAGAAAAGAACTGAACTTAGATTTTCTCAAAAAAAGAAAGGTGTCCTGTTTTAGAAGTTCTTCTGATGAAGAATACACCAACTGGTCATACTTCAGTTGTTTATATTGCGAGATAGCAAAGGATGACAGAAAAATTTTGTTAACTAATGGTAAGTGGTACGAAATTGCAAAAGATTTTGTTGAAGAGGTAGAAGAAAACTACAAAAATACATTATCTGCTTCTTCGGGCATTTCTCTACTCGCCTGCGAGAAGAAACTCCACGAAGATAAATATAACGAGAACTTAGCTAAGTCAATAGGCGGTGTTTTGATGGATAGAAAAAATATTACTTACGGCGGCGGTTCTAGTTCTGTAGAGTTTTGCGATGTGTTTGATACTAAAAATAGAACATTTATACATGTAAAAAACTACTACGGCTCAAGTGCATTAAGCCATCTATTTGCCCAAGGAAGAGTTTCGGGTCATATGTTTCTGTCTGATCCAAAGTTTAGGAAAAAAGTCAAAGAGGAAGAACCCTCTTTGCCATTTAATGAAGGAACAAACCCTTCTCCTATCGATTACAAAATTGTCTTTGGTATTATCTCTGAGTCGCAGAAGGATTTGAATATTCCCTTTTTCAGTAAGGTTAATTTTAAAAATGAGCGAAGACTACTAAATACTTTTGGCTATAAAGATATCGCCTTAGTCAAAATTCAGCGAAAATAACAATGCAATACTCAATAATCCAGAAATCACAGCTGGAAGGGGCAAATCGGCTGGATGCGGAATATTACCAGCCGGAATATTTACAACTGATTAATAACCTCGAGAAAACAAAGGCATATAAACCATGGTCAGAAATTGATAGTAAATTTATTACAGGTCCTTTCGGATCAGAATTCAATGTTGAGAATTACGTGGAGGATACAGATTATAGGTATGTTCGCGGTAAGGATGTGAAGGAGTTTTTTCTTTTAGATGACGACAATGTTTATATTCCTAGTGGGGATTTTGAAAGATTAAAAAAATATTCATTACAAAAAGGCGATATCTTAATTTCAGTTGTTGGGACCTTAGGCAATACTTCGGTCGTTGATGAATCAGCCACCCCTGCTATTTTCAGTTGTAAGAGTACTGTATTTAGAACAAATACAATAGACCCTTTTTATTTAATAGCATACTTGAACTGCAAGTACGGCAAAAGCTTACTGCAGAGAAGTGTTAGAGGTCATGTCCAAACAGGTTTAAATATAGATGACTTGAAATCACTATTGATTTTTGTGCCTTCGCAACAACAGCAAGATAAAATAGCTCCTTTAGTCATAGAAGCGAGACAAAGTCTAGAAGATTCAAAGCTATTTTATTCTCAAGCCGAAAATTTGCTTTTGGAGGAGTTGGGGCTGGGGGATTTTAAGCCTGAAGAAAGTTTGTCATATGTGGTCCACTTCAGAGAAACACAAGAAGCAAACCGGGTAGACGCAGAGTATTTTGACCCTAAATATGAAAAAGTAGAGAAAATTCTTAGTAAATTCAAACAACAAAGGCTAGAAGATTTAAGTTCTTTGATTTCTTACGGTACAGTTCCCACAAGCCCGTATGTTAAGGAGGGTGGCATAACTTACGTTAAAGGAGAAGATATTCAAAATTGTTTTATTGATTATTCTAAATTGGTTTATTTAGAGAAAGAGTCGACGAAAAAATTACCGCAGAAAGTTTATTTAAAAGCAAATGACATCGTCATTTCTCAAATGGGAACAGTGGGTAGAGCGGCGTTAGCCACCAAAGCAGAAGAAGGTTGGCTATTTGCTTCCTTTACGATCCGCGCTCGTTTAACTAATGAAGCGATAAAAATTTTAGACCCTTTGTACCTTACTTTATTTATCAATAATGTAAGCCGTCCTTACTACTTGTTAAGAAGAATAGCTCAAGCAAGTGTCAGACAGAATACAGATTTACCAACAATTAGAGATTTGCGTGTCCCAATTTTGCCAAAATCAACTCAACAAAAAATCGCTGATTTGGTTAGGAAATCTCACGAAGCGCGCAAAAAATCAAAAGCGCTCCTCAAAGAAGCAAAAAGAAAAGTTGAGGAAATGATTGAGAAAGGTGTTAAAAATGGATGACCAAGTTTATAAATGTCCTTTATGTGGTAGTGTTCTAGCCCGTGATCATTGGGTAAAGATAACTGGCCAATGGGAAGCGGAACAAAAGCATACTGAAGAAACTAGGAAGAAACTAGAAAAATTTAAGAAGGAAAAATTACTCTTAGAGAAGAAACATCAGTCGGATTTAAGAAGAGCCGCAAAAGCAGCTGAAGTAATTGGTATTGAAAAGGGAGTTAAAAAAGAAAAAGGTGAACGCGAGAGAATGGCAAAAATGATTGCGAAACAAGCAAAAGATCAAGCTGCTGCTCAAAAGAAAATTCAAGAATTAGAAAAACAGCTTAAACAAGGATTTACACCACAAACCGCTGGCTTTGATTACGAAAAAGAAGTTGCTCGGATGTTATCCGAGAATTTTCCCGACGATGAAATAAAACCTACTGGAAAGTTGGGAGATAATATTCAAACAGTAAGACATAAAGGCCAAGAAGCTGGAAGTATTCTGTATGAGTGTAAAAAGACTTCAAAGTATGATAACTCGTTTGTCTTGGAAGCAAAAAGACATCAAGAAACAGCCGGTTGTAATTACGCTGTTGTAGTAACACATGCTATTAAAAGCGGTAAGTCTAAATTTTTTATTGACGGTGAAGTAATAGTAATTGACCCTTTAGGCCTTTTGGATTTGGCTTTTCTTTTACGTTCCGCTATCGTTGAGATGCATTTATTAAAACTAACAAAAGAGGAAATAAATGAGAAAAGCAAAGAGATTTTGAGATATATGCAGACAGGGATTTTTAAAAACAGAATGGCGCTGGCAATGCAGAAATCAGAGGACGCTTACTATTTATTGATTGAAGAAATGAGAGGGCATAAAAAATTGTGGCAGCAAAGGTATGAGATATATTCAACGATTCATGCCAATGTGCAGATGGTTAGATTAGAAATTGGAAAGATTATTACAGGTAATCCGAAATTATTAGAGGATTTAAAACAACTTCCTCAACCTTCAATCTAGGGTAATTGGTTTAAGTTTATCCAGAAGTTGAAAAGGACTTTTGATTTTTCCCAAATGAGAATTTTTGTTATAGACAAGCCAAACGCCAAAATAGAAATTTGCCCTCCAGATCCTCATGATCTAGATCGGGACGGTGACGGCATCGGCTGCGAGAAGTAAAGAATAAATTTTTCTCACCCCATAGTTGGCAAATTCAGTCTCAAAAATAGTATAATTCGCCAAATGGTTGAATCTGTGACTAGCGAACGTCTTGCTCAAAAAGAAAAACTTATGGTAGTTCTCAGAGAAGCTGTCGAGAAAGCCCATCAACTTGAACCTGGCGCTTTAGGTGTAATTTTGTTTGGTAGTAGAACTCATTCTGGACCAATCAGGCCTGATAGTGACGTTGACCTTCTTCATGTCCAAAGACAAGTTGGGATAAAAGCAGCTTTTGCCCTCCAAAACTCCATAGAGGAAGGACTTAAATCCCTTGGTTGGCAGAGCGATTATAAAGGTACAATTTATCTTGATTGGATTGATCGGGTACAAAAGTCCCAGACAAGAGATGGAATGGCAGAACAGATTTATTCAAGATGCCAATGGATCGATAAGGATAGCGCGTTTGTCCTTGTTGATCCGGAGGCAGAAAGGAAGATCAGAGAATTTGCTAGACCTGAAGAAAAAGAATGGTCTCGCACTGAAGCTATTCGTCAAATTGAAGGTTTCTTTCAGAGAAATGGTATAACTGGGCCAATATTTAGACTAAAGTAGCTTTTGTTCGGCTTTTAAAGACGCAAAGATTGGGCCTACCTAATTGTCTAGGCCGCGATACATTCCGTACAGTTGATGTATCTTGAAAGGCCGTTACAATGGCTCGTATATGCGAGCCTACAAAATATTCCCATTAAAACAAATTAAATCTGCTTGTCTATCTAAAGCTGCACTTAGAAGATTGTATTGGTTTGATTGGTATCAGACTCATGGTAAGAACATTTCCTTAACATGCAGGCATTTTGGTATTTCAAGAGATACTCTTTACACTTGGAAGAGAAGATTTAAACCTTACAACCTACAAACTCTTGAAGATGACACCTCAAACAGAAGGCCATATAAACTGCGCCAGATGACTACTGATCCGAAGATCCTTCAACGTATCTATGAAATCAGACTTGCTGATCTTGAGAAGAGTAAATACGAGATTCAAGCAGAACTATTGCGAGAAGGAGTAACGGTTGGTAGATCAGCGATCCAGAAGGTAATCAACAGGCATTTGGAGCTTGCCAATACCCAACACAGAAAAAGACTCAAGACCCACAGAAAGATAGCAATTGCCAGAATCAAGGCTGCTCGTGAGCTTAAGACCAAAGATTTAGGATCATTGGTAATGATTGATACTAAACATTTGTATGTTCTTGGCATCAGGTTCTATCTGTTTGTTGCCATTGATTGTAAAAGTCGATACGGATTCATCTGGTGTTACAAAACTGCATCATCTTTGTCTGCTGCTGATTTCCTAACCAAGGTAATTGATTATTTCCCATTCAAGATTGAAGCAGTCAATACAGACAACGGACCGGAATATCTTCTCAACTTCCACAAGCTCTGCCAAGAGCTGGGTTTCATGCACTACTTTACAACTCCATATACACCCAAGATGAATAATCAAGCAGAACGTCTTATTCAAACTGCCGAGTATGAATACTTCAACTGGCAATATGACCTACTGCCTGATATCGATGAGATTAACAAACGTTGTTCTATCTTTAACTACAAGTACAACAACAAAAGATTCCATCAATCTTTGAAGTATCAAACACCAAACGAATATGTTACAAACTACATGCAACAGCAGAAAGGAGAACTGTACGGTATCTAGGCGGCCAGCACAATAATTTGACAACGGGGTTTTAACAATATACAATTTGTCTGGTACTTCTGTTGGACTCCCAACAATATAATGTTCCCGAATAATAAGTTAAAGATTAAGGATTAAGTGCGAAGGATAAATTTTAATTTCTAATTTCTAAATCCTAATTTCTAAACAAATTCTAATGACCAAAATCCGAATATCAAAATATTTTTTTTAAATTTAAAATTTTGAAATTGTTTAGTATTTAGATATTAGGATTTAGGATTTTGTAACGAACCATGCCTACTTCTAAAGTTTCTGTGAGAGTTAAAGAACCTGAGGATAATCAAGCTGATATTCCGGCAAACGGTGAACCTAAGTCTGGCCAGGAAGATGCGGTTTCCAGTGTTATTGATTTGAGGACGCAAGGGACAAGTACCCAATACAGTTCTGCTAGCCCCAGGCGTTATTTTAATGGCGATCAGGAAGAAGTTTATGATCAGCGGGACCAGCCAACGCAAAAGGTAAACGGCTTTTTAGATATTACTGGAGATGGCCACGGTTTCCTGCGGCCAAAATTCAGGCCGTCTGATGGTGACATTTATATTTCAGCATCACAAATCCGCAGATTTGCCTTGCGTCCCGGTGATGATGTTGAGGGTCTAGGCAGGCCGCCAAAAGAAAATGAGAGATATTTTGGCCTTTTGAAGGTTGTTAAGGTCAACGATGTTGATGCCGAAAAGCAAAAGCCGAGAATAAAGTTTGAAGACTTGACCCCAATTTATCCCAACCAAAAGTTAAAAATGGAAACAGTTAAAACCCTTCTTACTACGAGGGTTATTGATCTAATCGCGCCTATCGGTATGGGACAGCGAGGAATGATCGTCTCACCACCGAAGGCCGGCAAAACCACAGTTTTGAAGGATATTGCCCGAGGAATCTCGGAGAATTTTCCTAAAGTTCACCTAATGGCAGCCCTTATCGGCGAGCGGCCGGAGGAAGTTACAGATATCTCCAGGAGTGTTAAGGGTGAGGTTATTGCTTCTAATTTTGATGAGCCTGCCGAAGATCAGACCAGAGTAGCCGAAATTGCCCTTGAGCGTGCTAAAAGACTGGTTGAGAGAGGCCTGGACGTAGTTATACTTCTTGACTCGATTACCCGCTTGGCGCGCGCTTACAACCTCTCCGTACCACCTTCAGGTCGTACTTTAACCGGTGGATTTGACCCGGCGGCTCTATATCCGCCGAAAAGGTTTTTCGGTGCGGCCAGAAATTGCGAGGAAGGCGGATCGCTGACAATTCTCGGTACGGCTTTAATCGAGACCGGTTCGCGAATGGATGATCTTATATATGAGGAGTTCAAGGGCACGGGTAACATGGAGCTTCATCTGGAACGAAAGCTCGCGGAGAGAAGAATTTACCCGGCGATCGACGTTGAGAGATCTTCGACAAGACAAGAAGATCTGCTTTTTTCAGCTGAGGAATATCACAAAATTGTTACCATGAGACGAATGATTTCAGTTTTGAATCCGGATGAGCGGACTGAGGTACTACTGGATAGGCTTTCGAAGACTGCAAGTAATAAGGAATTCCTTGAATCTTTAGCCAAAGATATCAAGTAAGCGTCTAGGAAATTAGCGTTTAGCGTTCAGATTGAACTATACTAGTCTCTAGACGCTAGAATACTAGACGCTGATTAGATGGATCACGATCCGATCTTTAAAGAATTCATTGCTTTTTGGGCAGCTCTTGCCTCTTATATTGTCTCCCGAATCCAAAAGATAGGCTTAAATTTCGAAAAAGTCAAAAACGTTATAGTTGATGTTTTGCTTATCAGAAGAGGTGCTAATACTTCTCTTTTTATCCATGCGTCAATTTTAGGTTTAGCTCTTACGGTTCTAGTTACCGGCGGCGTGCTTTCTTCGACATCGGTTATCTCCGGTTCTTATCCTGGTGTTGGTGCAAATCCCTTAATCGCCGGTACCAGTAGTGATCTTGCCAACGCCGGGGTAATTTCATCGTCTATTACTCCAGTGACGGTCATATCCGACAAACCCAGAGACAAAGTCATCGAATATCAAGTGCAAAGCGGTGATACGGTTTCTTCCATTGCCCAGGAACATGGGGTATCCGAAGAAACTGTCCTTTGGGCCAATGATCTAACAGCTGCAAGTCAGATAAAAGAAGGCCAAAGACTTGATATTTTGCCCGTTTCGGGCGTAGCTGCCAAGGTCGAATCCGGAGACACTATTTACTCGGTAGCCAAAAAGTATCGGGCTAATGCCCAGGCTATTATTGATTTTCCCTTCAATGATATTGGTGACGATTTCCAGCTTCTTAGCGGTCAAACTTTAATTATTCCAGACGGGGCCCCGCCTGAGAAAGCTAAACCAGCCCCGACTCAATATCTGGCGAAGGAAAATATTCCCGTTGTCGATTTGGGGACTGCCAGGTTTGTCTGGCCGGCATCAGGTGGCATCTCACAATACTTTTCCTGGTATCATCCAGCTGTTGATATTTCCAATCTTGGCGGTGGTCCGATTCATGCGTCCGATTCAGGAACTGTAACTTTAGCCGGTTGGCCGGACGCTTCAGGTTACGGAAACAGGGTTATTATTGACCACGGTAACGGATATACAACTCTTTATGCCCATCTTTCGGCAGTTTACGTTAAACCGGGTCAAAAGGTATCAAAGGGTGAGGTAGTAGGCGCAATGGGATCAACAGGTCGATCATCCGGAACTCATCTTCACATTGAAATCCGTAAAGATGGTACCGCTTTGAATCCGCTTTCGCTTCTGGGAAAATAGGTCATATACGACAAATAGGTCCAATAAGACGTATAATTTGTTTCATGATTGATTTCGCGCGCATTACTATTAAGGCCGGAAATGGCGGGAGCGGGACTGGTTCTTTTTCCAGAATTAAGGGCAAGAGGTACGGCAAGGCCGATGGCGGTGATGGTGGTTGGGGAGGCGATGTTTATCTTGTGGCTACGGGAGACTTATCTACGCTTGAACCCTTTCGTTATGTGAAAGATTATAAAGCCAGAGATGGTTCAAATGGCGAGTCTCAGCGCCGCAGAGGTGCACAAGGAGAGGATTTAGTGGTTAAAGTGCCTGTGGGGACGGTTGTAACAGTTGATCAGTCAGCCGGTGACACTCCCGGAGTGCGCGAAGCTACATCCCGGCTCGCTCCGGGAGTGAGCAAAGAGTTAGACGGTAACGAAGCCCGTATCGTGAGAGGTAAAGTGGTTATGTTAGAAAACGAAAAACGACAGACGCTAAACGAAATGGGCCTCGTAACCGATCAACTCTCGACGACTTTTGATCTTGTCGTGGACGGTCAGCAAGTGCTGGTCGTCCGTGGCGGCCAAGGCGGTAGAGGCAATGCCCATCTTCGAGATGAATTTGGCCGGAGACCGAGGAAAGGGGAAAGGGGTGAAGTTGGCGAAGCAAGAAATTTGACTTTGGAACTTAAGCTGATTGCTGATATTGGCCTCATCGGTCTTCCAAACGCCGGCAAGTCGACGCTACTTGGGAAATTAACAGCAGCGAGGCCGGCGATTGCCCCGTATCCGTTTACTACTCTTGAGCCGAATTTGGGAGTACTATCGGTTGCTCAGTGGATCAGTGGATCGGTGTGTCAGAAATCTGATTTGCCGAATTACCAACACACGGATACACTGATTCTCGCCGACATTCCCGGTTTAATTGAGGGTGCAAGCGAAGGCAGGGGGCTTGGAGATTTATTTCTGAGACATATTGAAAGGACGCGGCTTCTAGTTCATCTTATTGACGCGACTGCTGTTGATAAATGTTGGTTTAACTATCAAGTTATTCGAAAAGAGTTAAAAGAATATTCCCAATCCTTAGGTAAAAAGAAAGAAATCGTTGTGCTTTCCAAAATTGATTTAGTCAGCAAAGAAGATGCTGAAAAAATTGCCAAAGATTTTGCAAAACACCACAGGCGGATTTTTCCTATCAGTGCTTTTAACGGTCAAGGACTTTACGATCTAATTAGCGAGATTAAAAGGAGGATTTTTAAAAAACAAAAAGTTGTGGATTAAAAATTTGCGCAAGATAGTTATATTAGAATGATATTTAATATCCTTTAAACCTATTAAATAACAAATTATTATTTTAAGTGCTAATAAGATATTTTAAAGTAATATTAAAATTAGAAAAAGTCGATAGAGAAGAAATTTAGAAAAAATTTTAGATGTAAATTAGCCTCAAGAAATTGGCAGACTCTAAGCTCGAATGACAAGCATATAATTTAGTCAATTTAGCATGTTCCAATAGCCTATATTAGCGAATTTGGCTTATTAATTTGCTTCGTTGACCTATCTTTGGTAGTATTTCTGTACTTAACAGATCATAAGCGAAAGTTGGGCCGGTGGCGCAACGGTAGCGCACCTCCATGGCATGGAGGGGGTTGGGAGTTCGAATCTCCTCCGGTCCACTTAACATCAGCGTTTAGTGATTAGCGTCTAGCGTTCAGTTATTTTTTTAACTAGACGCTGAACACTAATTTACTAGACGCTAAAAGAGGGGCCAGTAGTTCACCAGGTAGAACACTGCATTCGCATTGCAGAGGTAAGCGGTTCGAGTCCGCTCTGGTCCACTGGTAGAATTCGAATTAATGCGAATAGGCAAGTTGTTTTAATGATATTTGGATAAATTAGTATGTTTTAATTGCTTAACATTGATAATCCTAAACATCCGAATGTATCCGAATAAAATCAGCAGAAAAAGTATTCGCGAAAATTCGTATTTGTTACAGGTTTGTGCAAAGGTAGTTAACAAAAAATATCAGAAAATATCAACGATTTACAATTGGCATTTGATCCAGTTTCGTTGCTAGAATTTAGTAGAGGAAAATAGGGTTAATAAAACAGTCTATTAAATATCAGGTTGTCTATAATTTATCAGAATTTAGGTAATTCTTAAGGCCTTCTAACTTGCTTATTATTTTCCGGGAAAATTATTTATAGGGTATGGGAAAACAAGTGACAAGGATTAAGGATGAAGTAGTAAGGATGAAGGATAAAGGGTGGACTAGCAAGAATTAACTAATGACAATTAACTAATAGGGAGTCAAGCGTTAGTCATGCCCATTTCGTTTTAGAGTTAATGGTAGAGATTTCCTTTCAGGTTAAGAACTAGGATAAGAAGACAAGAGTGATAAGTCATCCAGGAGAATTAGGATAAAAGGAACTAGGATATTAGTAATAAGTCTTTTTATCCTGAACAGAGTACCACCGATACTTTCTCGGAAAACTGCCAGCTTTTGATATAGAAAGGTGATGTTTGATAATATTATTTATGATAAGAGGGGTAAATAATTAAAGTGTTACATTTATTGCATTTAGCGCCTGAACATTTGTGTGTGCTAGTAATAAAGTGCGATCGAAAAGATTACTGCAACGGCGAACTCGCGGATATTTGTACTATAGTATGAAGAAGAAGACTCCAAGCAAACCTCGCAGTCTTGTACACCCCTGGGGTGCGCATAGTTTTTTCCTCAGCACACCCCAGGGGTGTACTATTGGAGCGGGATCTTAAAACAGGTTTAAAGATGTTGAAATTGTATTAATTTGATATAGTTAAGATAGTTTTTGAAAGGAGTATTTCACACAGAGTTTCCTCAAATGAAGACATTTTCACTCGGTATTTTAGGTACTGAAATAGTTTAGAAATATATATCTATATACTAGTTTTATATAACTAAATATATCAATATATTTCAGCATTTCTACAAACGATGGTCTGTTGAAAACCTTGTTATTCTTCGAACAAAGTGAGAAGTCTGAGTTTTTGTTTTGATATTGGAAATTTAAAAATTGTACAATTGGCATAGTATGTCCAAAAATCTTGACAAATACGAACCAAAAAAAATCGAGTCTAAATGGCCCCACTCCGCTACACAGAGTGGAGCTTCGAGGGGTAAACAGGCTTACAACCCGGACATTATTGAATCTAAATGGCAAAAACTTTGGGAACAAGAGGGTTTTTGGCAGGCAGTGGATTTCTCTAGGAAGCCAAAGTTTTACACCCTAATTGAATTCCCGTATCCTTCCGGTGCTGGTTTGCATGTTGGGCATATCCGCTCGTGGTCGGCAATGGATGCCTATGCTCGTAAGAAGCGGATGCAAGGCTACAATGTGCTTTATCCTATTGGCTGGGATGCTTTTGGGCTTCCGGCAGAGAATTATGCCCTCAAAATGGGTGTGCATCCCTCAAAAATAGTTCCCGAAAACATCAAGAAATTTAAGGCTCAAATTAAGTCTCTGGGTCTCTCCTTTGATTGGAGCAGAGAAATAGATACAACCGATTCAAAATATTACAGATGGACTCAATGGATTTTTCTTCAGTTTTTCAAAAAGGGTTTGGCATATCAGGATGATGTGCCAGTGAACTGGTGTAGAAGTTGCAAAACTAATTTGGCGGATGAAGAAGTTTTGGCAGACGGGACGCATGAGCGTTGTGGAACAAAAACGGAAAAACGTATGCAAAAACAGTGGCTTTTGCGTATTACCAAATATGCCGATAGACTACTGGCGGATTTGGCAACTGTCGATTACCCTCAAATGATTTCTCAGCAGCAGATTAACTGGATAGGTAGAAAAGAAGGGATCGATATTTCCTATGAGGTTGAGGGAGTTGTAGAAAAGATCGTGTGTTTTACGACAAGGCCAGACACAAACTTTGGTGCCACATTTATAGTTGTCGGACCGGAACACCCTTTCGTCAAGAAGCTTTCAAACTCCAAATTCCAACCCGTCCTCGACCGAGTCGAGACGAGGTCGGGAATTCCAAATTCCACAAAAGAGCAAATACGAAAGTATGTCGAGAGAGCCACTAACAAGTCCGAGATTGAGAGGATTGCAGAGGGCAGGAAGAAAACCGGTGTTTTTACTGGATTTTACGCAATAAATCAACTAAACGGAAATAGGCTTCCTGTCTGGATTAGCGATTTTGTACTCGGGCATGTAGGCACTGGCGCAGTTGTGGGGGTACCCGGCCACGACAAGCGCGATTTCGAATTTGCGAAACAGTTTAAATTGCCTGTTGTGCGAGTGGTAGTTGGATCGGACAAAGATCGATCGTCAATTACAAGGATTGAGCAGGTTCAAGAAGCGGAGGGAACAATGATAAATTCCGAGTTTTTGAATGGACTGGGAATTCACGAGGCAACAAAAGTGATTATGGATCACCTTGAGAAAAAGGGTTGGGGCGAGCGAGTTACAACTTATCATTTACGAGATTGGGTCTTTAGTAGGCAGCATTATTGGGGAGAACCGATACCCATCATTTACTGCCGTAAATGTTGGGAAGTGAAAAGTGAAAAGTTAAAAGTTAAAAGTGTAGAAGGAAGGGATTTTAGAATAATCAATTCTCAAGAGTACGCTATAGTGCCGGTGCCCCAGGAGGATTTGCCTGTTGAGTTGCCGTATCTTGCAAAATATGAGCCAACGGGTACCGGCGAATCTCCATTGGCGCTTGCGAAAAACTGGGTTAATGTTTCCTGCCCGAATTGTAAAGGAAAAGCCCGCAGGGAAACGGATACTATGCCTAACTGGGCAGGTTCTAATTGGTATTTCTTGCGCTATTTGGATCCTGAGAATAGTAAGGCGCTGGCTGCCCGGAAGAAAATGGACTATTGGATGCCTGTTGATCTATACCAAGGAGGGTTTGAACACACTACTCTCCATCTTTTGTACTCGCGATTTGTCTATAAATTCCTTTATGATGCCGGTGTTGTGCCAACAAGCGAGCCGTACGCCAAACGTCGGGCTCATGGAATTGTACTTGGGGCTGACAGCCGGAAGATGAGTAAATCATTTGGCAATGTGGTTAATCCGGAAGAAATTGTCGAAAAATATGGCGCCGATACCCTGAGGGTATACGAAATGTTTATGGGTCCATTTGACAGGACAATCGCCTGGAGTCAGGAAGGCGTTGAAGGCTGCAGCAGATTTCTCAGAAAGGTGTGGCGGCTAGTCCTAAATAGGGTTGGTACCGGAAGCGATTCTGAGTTAATTGGCAAATTGGAGAAGACGATTGAAAAGGTGAGTGAAGACATCGAAGTAACGAAGTTCAATACAGCGGTGGCTGCCATGATGGAGTTTGTGAACGCTTGGCAGGATAGTTCTAAGGGACTTTCCCGCAGCGATGCAGAAAAGTTTTTGTTAATTCTTGCTCCGTTCGCTCCGCACATAGCGGAGGAATTGTGGCAACGAGTAAAGGGTACCACGAGTGGTCAGAGTACCACGAGTACCAAAGGTTCAGAGAATCCTAAAGCTTGTGATACCCGTGATACCCTTGATTCCATTCACCTTCAGCTTTGGCCAAAATATGATCCGAAGTTGGCAGAAGCCAATGAGATAGTGCTAGTGATTCAAGTCAATGGAAGGGTCCGGGATAAAATTGCTGTTGAACGAGGGATAGATCAAGAACAAGCTCAAAAACTGGCACTCGAATCATCAAAAGTGACAAAATATTTGGGCAAGGTTAAACCTAAGAGGACAATTTTTGTTCACAACCGCTTGATTAACTTCGTAGTTTAAGCGTAAGAACCATGATTGACAGTTGGCTCTTTAGTGTTCTAATGTTAAATTAAGGGTTATGAATCAGTTTATCCAGCGATTAAAAGAGTCGGCAAATACAAAATTTTCCGTTCTTACGCCTTCGCAAATTTCTTCTGTTGCAGTGACTTTATTTGTGGTTTTGACTCTGGCCATTTTTGTAAACACGGCAAATTTTGAAAAATTAAGGCTGCAACACAGCGCTCAATCACAGCATCCACCCGAGCCGCCTTTGGAACTAGTGAGTGAGGGGAATATTCAAGGCGGTAACGTTCTTTCAGAGAGCGTTCCAGCGCCCTGCTATGACTTTAACGGGGACGGGGTAGTCGGTGAAGCAGATGCGAAAATAGTTATGGGATACGTTTTTAGCGAAAAGGGCGATGGCCGATATGTAGACCACTATGATCTAAATCACGATAGTGTAATTGACATAAGAGATGTTTTAATAGTGACAGCTCAAAACGGAAGAACCTGCTCTAGTCCACCACCTTCTCCCGTTCCACCCCCTACATCCACTCCGATACCATCGCCTTTGCTTTATCCTTATGATTTAAAGGTGAATCTTGATATGGGTTGTTCAGGATCTTTTCTTCCACGAACGGTCATTTTTTCCTGGAAACCAGCCGTAAGAGCTAATTGGAGATTAGACGTGACTGATAACAATTGGCAAACTTCGCATTCTACAAACAGATTTCAGATTACTACGGACAGAATTATGTCGGTATGGAATACTTCCAGTCCCATGAATGACGGTTTTGTGCCTGCCTTTGGTAGATCTTATAAATGGCGCGTTTTCAACGGCATGACAATGGTTCCTGGGCCCGATTTTAGAACTCCAACATGTCCGACCCCGACACCGACCCCAATCCAGCCACCTTCGCCGCCACCCACGCCTTCGCCAATACCTAGCCCTATGCCAGGAACCTGTATGGGTCCTCTGAAGATTATGTCCGTCAGTTTGACGGGGTCGGGGTACCAAAAGTACGTGGTCACCTACGTTGATAATTTAAGAAACTGCAATGGAATTCCCGTCTGGGTGGTCATTCGGACTAGCGGATGGGATTGGCAGGCATGTACGGTTTCCGGTAATGGTTGTTCAACAAAGCATTTATTACCAAACGCGGGTACATATTTGATTTTAGCAGTAGCTGATTTAGACAAAGACGGCAAATGGTATGAACCCGGCGAATATGATAAACGGACGCTGACAGTTAAACCAAATCCTCCGTGTGTTGGTAATTCTTGTACTCCTTGATAAGTCACAGAGGTACGAAAGGTACCCTCAAATTCCTAATTTCTAAATCCTAAATCCTACACGAGTTTCGCACTTTACATAAGAACCCAATTTGTCATCCTGAATTTATTTCAGGATCTAATTAATTCTAATCTTTAAGATTCCGAAACAAGTCTTCGACCGTGAGTCTCAGACCGAATCGGTTCGGAATGACAGAAAGCGCGAAACTTGTATCCTAAACAAATTCCAATGAACAAAATACAAAATTCAAAACGGGAGGATAATCATATTGTTCGAGCCCTTCGTCGAAACTCAGGGCGAGAACTCAAACTTCTCACTTTGTTCGAAGAATAACAAGGTTTTAACTGACTATTTTTCCTTTGAACATTTGAATTTTGAAATTGTTTAGAGTTTAGAATTTAGAGTTTAGGATTTAAGGTAATTGACAGGGGTACTTTTTGTGTTCTAATCTGGAGATAGGCCTTAAGTCGGCTTTCAGTCTGCAAATGCTCAAAAACAAGATTTTCTGGCTCAAAATTGAACGAGTCAGCCCGTTTATCATCTTGGCTGTTTTAGGCTTGGCCGTTTTAAACGTATTACTAACGGTATTTCTTGCCGGTCTTTTTCTAGCGAGAGCAAACTCTCAACCGAAGTATAGCGTTTCTTTGGTATCCGATGGAATTTCAATAACCCAGCCTTCGGCAAATCAAAAAGTGACCGGTCAGACTCCTATTACATTATCGTATCTTGACGGCGGTCAGTTTTCCCAAGTCAAATTTTTCGTAGACGACACGGTTGGACTGGAGTTGGCACCGATTGGCTCAAACGAGATTACTTTTTCCTTGGATACTGTCGAATTCCCAGACGGAAACCACACGCTCTCTTTTGAAGCCATTACTCATCAGGGCGAAATTTCAAAGGATGAGGTTGGTGTAATTTTTACCAATGATCAGGAGGCTAGCCGTGAGTAAACTTAAGTTACTTAAGATACTTAAGTCACTTAAGAAGCTTAAGCTAGCTAAGATCGAAAGATGCAACTTTAACAAGCTTCTGATCTTCGAAGCTCTCTTGGTTGAGACAATTGTCGCTTTAGTCTTTTTTGTTTTTCTTTTAAGCGCGACCTCTTTAAATAAATCTGTACCATATTCTTCACTTCTTAAAAACACGCCGCCATTGCCGCCCGCGGAGTTGCTTCAGGGAGAAGTGCAGGGGGCCGTATTAGGAGTAAATTATTCCCGTTACCCAAACAGTATCAGGGTAAGCTGGACGTCAATATCCGGGGTAAACGCTTATGCTGTCCGTTGGGAAGGACCAGGTTCAAGCAATTGGGACAATCCTGTTAAACTTTCTACTTCTTCGCTTGGTTACACTATTTCCGGCCTTTCTTCCAACTCCACTTATCATATTCAGGTTATGTACTCTTATCCGGGTGATTACTACCCAAGAATCATGAGTGACGATAATATTTCGACAACCGCTCCTGCGCCGACGGCGACTCCAAGGCCATCGTCCAGTGCCGCGCCACGTCCGACCTCAACTCCGACACAGCCGCCAAGCAGTTGCCAGGGAAAGCCAGAAATTTGGTTTTCCAAAAATCCGGTAAGCCCGGGAAGTACGGTGACAGTCGCTGTCAGGAGCCTTTCCGGGTGTGCAGGCGTTCCGGTGAAATTTACTATGGTGGTTGGTAGCGCGCTTAATTCTCAGACACGTAATGTTTCCTCGTCAGGTACGGGTACGTTCGTAACTTACACTGCCCCGAATAATCAAGGCAGATATGCCGTCTTTGCATGGGCTGATAAAAACAGGAACAATACTCAAGAACCTGGAGAATATGATAGCGACTGGCTGGAGGTTTCCGGAGGAGGACCGCAACCGACAGTAACACCGACGCCGACTGCAACGCCAACTTCCCCACCTAGCGCTTGCCGCGGACCACTAAGAATCAACGTGCCTGATAATGTCAATCCGGGCGCATCGTTTAATGTCGGCGCGCAAGGGCTGACGAACTGCAGCGGCCTATGGGTTTCGACCGATTTTGTTGTAAATGACGCTCATAATGTCCAGAAGTGTCAGGTTCCCGGATCCGGGACCGGTTGTTTTAAAACCTATACAGCTCCAAGTACAGCAGGTTCTTACCCGGCTTCGGTGGTTGCCGATCTGGATGGAGATAATGTCTGGTTTGAGGCAGGAGAATATGAGACCAAATGGGTGACAGTAGGTACCGGGCCGCAGCCTTCAAATTTCCAGCGGGCCGTTCTTGATAATCCGCCAGGTCTTAGCTGCGCCGGGACCGATTATGGTAATTTGATTGTCAGTGCTAATTTTTCCTGGACCAAGGGAACCGGGGGAACAATCGAACAGCAGTGGCTTGACTATTCGACCCAATCAAGCTTTGCCGAAGGAACTTATGTTAAGAACAATGTAGGCACACAAGCCAGTTCCTATCAGATAACGGGTTTTGCTTCGGGCACGCCCTACTTTTGGCGTGTTAATACCCGTTTTGCCGGGAACCCGCAGTGGTATCCCTCAGAAATCAAACAGTTTTCTAAAGATTGCCAAGGCCCGGCTCCGTCCTGTCAGGGATCAGTGGCTATTAGTTCTCTGGCTCCTAATCCGGCTTCATCGGGCCAGCAGGTTTCTGCTACGGTCAGCGGTGTTTCCAACTGCAGTGGCTATGAGGCATTTACCTATGTGCGCAGCGGTTCGGATTACAAATGGGAAAGATGTCCAATTTCGGGTTCAGGTTGTACAACCAGATTCAGCGCGCCCTCGACGCCGGGCGATTATGAAGTAGGCGCAGTCGTTAATAAAAATAAAGACGCCGATCCCCCTTACGAAGATGGCGAGTGGACGAAAAGGACTTTAACCGTACAACAGACTACTCCGCAGCCCGGCGAAAAGAAAGGGGCAGATGCTCTTGGCCAAAGCACAGATTGTACAAGTTCGAATAGAGTTAAAGTTGATTTCTCATGGAGGCAAGCTACCGGGGGAACTATCGAGCTGCAGTATCTTGACTATTCATTTGTAGGCGACAGTTTTGCGCCGGGAACCTATACAGGCATACCACTTTCCAAAACTGCTACCCACTCAACCGGAGAGTTTACTCACAACGGTCATTTCTGGTGGCGCATAAATACCCGTTTTGCCGGTGATTCTCAGTGGTACCCGTCGCGTGTCGGCCATTTTTATAAAGATTGTGGAGGAGGTAGTCAGTTGACACCCCCGAGTGATCTAGAGGATAAGGAGACAGGCTGCTATCAGGGCGTTCCTTATGTGGTTTTCCGTTGGAAACCGGCCCAAAATAACACAATGCTCTGGATTGATGTTAAAGGTGTTAATGATAACGAGTGGCTCCAGAATCGTCACAGGCAATTGAGTCCATCTGCTGACTTTTTTACCTGGAGTCCCAATCCCAATAACAGAATGGATGACGGTTTCTACCCAGAATCCGGCCAGAGTTATAATTGGCGATTGTGGGATGGAGTTCAGCATACACCACTATCAACTCCAGAGACAGTGATTGTTGCCAACTGCGGAGAACAACCCGGCGGAGGCGCGCCGACGACCCCGCCGACGCTGATTTTTCCCATGAACATGGCAGTTAATTCCGGGAATCCGAATTTCAAATGGCAGCCTGTTTCCGGCGCGGACAAATACTGGGTCTTCTTACGGAAAGATGATCCAAATTTTAACTCGGGTTATTACTGGGCCAAAAAGGTCAGCTGCAATGCTTCTCCTTGTTCAGTAGGCTGGGATTCAAGCTGGCAGCTTTATGGACTATCAGGTACAACCCCTTCATCTCTGGAAACGGGTCCAGCTTACTGGTGGACAGTCTGGGCATTAAAAGAAGGACTTGAGCCGGATCAACGCGCTATTGCCAAGCCGGTATCGTTTACGGTTTCTGGTTCAACTTCCAGTCGTGCGGAAGGTGAATTTCGGTCAGTCCCAAGTCAAGTCCAGGGAGTTAAAACATCAGCTGGTGAGAATTTCGTTCTTGGAGCCTCTGTTCTTGGAGTTGCCGCTACAATTGAAAATCCTGAGACGGGTAGGTTCAATGCCGATTACATGGGTAATAAAGCCCTGGGAGTTTTTGTCAAAGATCTTTCAACCGGTCGTTACCTGTCAGTGCAAGAGGCTGAGGTATTCATTGAAGGTACTTTGCCACCGGGGCTAAGACTGAAAGAAGAAATCGACGCAATTGACGGAACTCCGGTGAGAGAAGGCACGTATCCGTTTACAGTTATGGCTTGTCTTCCGGGAGGAAGAACTAATAGATCTTTATGCGACCCAATTCCCACTTCAATTAAGGTTGTAATCCAGGACTTTCAGCCGGCATTTGTCGAGCCGAAGCTTGACATTAATATCGGAAGCAGCGCAACTGCTACTTTGAAATTTACCTATTTTAACGGTTGGGATAATAAGATTACATTGAAGCCGACAGACGGTAGTAGACTACCCGGATTGAACGATGTGACTGTTGATTATAATATGCCTGTTGATTCTATCACTCCGCCTAAAGACACTGTTAAGGTCACATTCAAAGCTGCAGCGAGTATGCAGTCCGGAGAATATACTGCATCGATTATTGCCGAAGAAGCCGGTGAGGGCACTCCTAATACATCTCATACGGCAAGTATACCTTTATCGATCCATCATGTTTTGCCAAGCGCACCGACAAACCTAAGGACAGAAGGCAATCAATGTATTAATAACCAGATGTTCAATATTACGCTGGCCTGGAATCAGTCCGGGAATGCACAAGGATATTACGTCGAGATGGCTTTGTCGCCCCAAGAGCTAGTTAGTCAGACTGGTTCTTTCCGCAACGCCCAGCCGTCACCGGTGAATGGTACATCAAAACGCTTTACCAATATCACGAACTTAAAGAAGCACTATTGGCGCGTCTGGGCATATAACGCTGAAGGCAAAGGTACTTATTCCCATACCGACAACTTCCCGACTTTTGAGCCTCCGCCTGGTTGTGTCACTTGGCCACAGGAAGGCGGCGGTTCTTATGACGAAATTTTGACATATGTTGACCAGTTGGCAAGCGGTTTTATCGATAGAGGCCAATATTTTCCCAACATGGCTGAGGCAATCAAATATTTGATCGGGAGAGAAAGTGTCTACTACTCAGACTGGTATAACGAGAATCCAGGCCAATATTCAAAGGGGATTCTGCAATACTTACAATCCACTTGGGATAGTCCTGCCAACAAAGAAATCGACCCCAGAGACCCAGGTAATCAGTCTTTGGCAAAGCCCCACTCCCAAATGGAAGGTTATCTTGCCAATTCCGGAGGTACAGAAGCTCCATGGTGGGTTGGTAGAGGATGGGGAGGTCAGGGTGATGACGGGAATGACAATAACGTTTGGAATCCTTATGCTCAGGTCAGAACGACAATCTTTAAACATCACTTTCAAGGAGCACGCGCAGTTTGCGAATGGACGACTTACCCAACGTATCCCTATTGTGGTAATTAAATGATACAGGTGAATTTAAAATGGTTAAATAACTGGAAAGCAAATCTTTTGCCGATTGCGGGTGTTGCGGTTTTATTGGCAATTTTGTTTCTTTACCCGAAAATAGAAATGCAAAAACGGGCACCCGAAGCGACACCAGGTCCTTCGTCAGCCTACAAACTTAATGAAAATCTTGGTCCCTTATCAGGTAAATCAAATGAGGCCAGACAACAGATAACAGCCAAGGTGACTCGGGAGGTGGGTGACGAGTTAGTTTACAGCGCTGAAGGAGTGCAAGTGCTTTACCTCATTCGAAACGATATATTCAAAGTAGGGATTACCAAAGGGCCGTTTGAAGAGAAAAAGCAGCAGGTTGAAGAATGGTTCCAGAGTTTCGGGTTAACGCAGGCCGATTTATGCCGTTTTGGGATCGAATTTATGGCTGGACAAAATGTCAAGCCTACGTTGACGGAAGTTGATATGGCTCCGACAGACTGCAAGGTTGCCATTTAGTTTGTTCCCTTGAGAATTTTGTAGACTGCGTACCAGGGAGTTCCTTCTAAAGTTTGCCTCATTTGTTCAACCGGGATGTTGACCGGAGTCCCCATGGATTCGAATTGGCCTGCACCCGGTGTTTCTACTAAAGTTATCCAGCCGATCGTGGAACCAAAAAGTTCTAGTTTATATTGCCTTATTCTTTCTGCGAGGTCCTGATCTATTTGGAGTTTTTGCTCTTGGGTAAGAATTGTGTCTAGAGTTTGATCATGATTGATGCGTCTGTATCTGAGTACCAGGTCACCGGCAGTTAGAAGAAATCTGGCCATCTGGGTATCGCTGAGCATAAAGGGCCGAGGCAAACTGGTTTGGGCTTCAGCCCATTTGTAATTGTCAAAAGCCGGCGCATATTTTTTGATGTCCTCAATGGCAATTCTCCAAAGAGGATCTGAGGTAGAAAGCCTGTTTAACAAATCCTGGTTCTTTTCAATAAATTCTGTGAATGTTTCAACGCCGATTTGGTTTTCGGGGATTGGGGTGACAAACTCGTTAATCAAAGTAGGGTCAAGTTTGACGACAAAATCAACTTTGTTAATTTTTCCGTCTATCGTAAACTGGGAGTCTCTGCCGATGTAGGCACCGTCAGCCCGAATTTTGAAAAGGGCGTTAATAGTCTGTGCATCCGGTACTTCTCCTCTTAATTCCGGGTGAGTTGAAGCTTTGTCTTTGGCCGGACTGAACATAACATCGGGTGCAAAATTTACTCCCGAAACCGGATCGGCAAGTGCGGTTTCGAACGCCTGATCAAATTGAGCTTTTTGTTCGGGGGTTAGAGTTCTGGCAAATTCTGGATTCAGATTTGGGTCTAAAGCGTGTCCTGCTCCATGGAATAACTCTATTTGCCAGTTAGCCCCGGCGACACCGACTTCCAGAGTCAGGATTCCGTCTTTGTTCGGCCAGAAACCCTCAATATCGCGGGTTGTGATTTGAATTCTGGTATTACCCAGAGGAGGTAACTGATCTACTGCCGAGCGAATGTAATTCTGTTTTTGCTGATCAATGCCATCTGCAAATTCTAATAGGTGTGTGGCAGGAGTTTCTGCAGTTGGGGATGGCTCGGGGGCAGAAGTGATTGTCGGCGGGGTTTCAGGTTGGACGGACTCGGTCGGGGAAGGCTGGATCGGTGGCTGCTCGGCGGTTGGAGTTCTTACGGTTATCGGAGTTTGGACAGAGGGTTGTCCTTCAGCGGTCTGTGTGGCGACTGGGCGGTGAGGTTCGACGATTGGAGCCTCCCGAGTAGGGACAAGACCTGATTCATCATTGCCGCCGCAGGCGACTAAAACTACTCCCAGAATTCCTGCCTGAGCAGAGGCAAGAGCAATCCTAGGCCATGATCGTTTCTGCCTCGGGAGCGGAATAGCTTTGCGCTCCGGGCTTTCCGGGTTGTCGTCGGACTGACTCAAAGTTCTTTCAGACATTGCTTCTGACATTTAATCTAAGTTTCACAAATGTCATTCTGGGGAATCGAGTCTGACTCGATGACTCCAGAATCAAATCAGTAAAGATTCTGGACAAGCCAGAATGACAAAGAGTACTAATTAGTCTAATTTTACCATTAATTTCACTATGGGGCACCATTGCTAAATAAATCCTAATTTCTACTTTTCTGTTAAGAAAATAAGCCCTCTTATTTCTAAATCCTAAATAAATTCAGATAAGGTAAAATACAAAATTCAAAACGGGAGGATAATCATATTGTTCGAGCCCTTCGTCGAAACTCAGGGCGAGAACTCAAACTTCTCACTTTGTTCGAAGAATAACAAAGTTGTAACTGACTATTTTTCCTTTGAACATTTGAGTTTCGAAATTGTTTAGAGTTTAGAGTTTAGAATTTTAACGTAGGGCTTGATTTTTCCAAGGTTAGGTTGCTAAGCTGAAATTATGGTAGATCGCATTAAGGCGTTATTCCCGCTTTTTTTTATTTTGATTATCATAGGCGCTTTGATAAACATCGGGGCGATTCCGGGAAAAGAGCCGATTTTACGTTTTTTAGGCTTGAGTAAAAATAATTTGCAAGAAGAAGCAAGACCCCTTGATTACGTGCCTGATAGGCTTCTGGAACTTTCCTCGCCTTCTTCCTATGAAGACCAGGGAGTGTATATTGGCCCCCCGGGTGAAACAGAAGACCAGTCACCTCAACAACCTGCCACTGCTACCCCAAGTCCGTCCCAGCCAAATCAACAAGATCAACCGCCTCCGCCTCCGCCTTTTGTTCTTGGGACAAATACGAGTCAGGAGCCACCCATACCCCTGGATTTCTCCGAAATACCTGAGGATGTGAATACTCAAGTAGAAGACGAGGGTTTCTGGCAGACAATTAAGGACTACCTCAGCGGAATTTTTTAACTTTATGCGCCGCGATCACCTCTGGCTTGAAGATCAGCTTAAGCTTTTGCTTTCCAAATATTTTTCTGACGTAAAAATTACTAATCCGGTAGAGATCCAATTTGGTAGGGAAGCAAAGTACAGGTTTGGATCGATCAGATTGTTAAAATCTAAGAGTTCTATGTCACTTAAGTTACTTATGTCACTTAAGTCTCTTAAGAAACAGGAGCCTCAGAAAAGCATTATCACCATTACTTCGATGTTTGCCAAAAGGGCGATTCCGGTTAAAGTTGTCCGATATACAATCGGGCACGAGCTTTGCCACTACGCCCATGGTTTCTCTTCGACTAACCGGAGACTTTTTAAATTTCCGCACCACGGTGGTATTGTAAACCGGGAGCTTTCTGAACGAGGGGCGCATGATCTAATTACCGCTTATAAAAAATGGCTGAAAACTTACCGCAAGAAAATTCTAGAGAATCGGGCAAAGGTTTAAAGCCGATTCTTGACCCATCCAGGACACCAATTGCGATAGTGGCTTTTTTCTTCATCGGTCTTTTTATTCTGACCTTGGGTGCAGGGATATTTTTCTTTTCAAAGCAACCCAATTCTTCAGATGATATTCAAATAATTTCCGCTTCAGACGACGAGACTCAAACGGAGAGTGAAATCATGATTCATGTTGACGGTGCGGTAGTCAACCCCGGTGTATACAAGCTTAAGTCGGATTCGAGAATTAATGATGTAATAGTGGCTGCCGGCGGTTTAAGCGCGGAGGCAGACCAGGAGAAAATTAATCTGGCCTCCAAAGTTTCGGACGGACAGAAGATACATGTGTCCGCGGTAGGCGAACAAGGAACAGGTCAGAGTATCACGAGTGGTCAGGGTACCACGAGTACCACGGGCTTAATAAACATTAATACAGCTTCGGAGTCAGAGCTCGATAAGCTGCCCGGAATCGGGCCGGTGACTGCCCAAAAGATTATCGCCTCGCGCCCCTACAGCGTCTCAGAAGAGCTTTTGACCAAGAAAGCTGTATCTTCTTCAGTGTGGGAAAAGATCAAGGGGTTGATAACAGTCTACTGACTGTCAAATTCTAATTTCTAAATCCTAAATCCTAAATAAATCCGAATGATCAAAATCTAAAAATTTAAAACATTTGTGACTAAATTTTGTTTTGAACATTTGAATTTTGATATTGTTTAGAGTTTAGAATTTAGAGTTTAGGATTTGATTAGGAATTAGATCAATTTCACTATGCTTTCTTTGCGCCTGCTATTTTATTCTCTCACCATTCTCATCCTCGGGCTGGCTGTAGCTCTGCGAATTTCCTGGCAAGAAAAAGATCAGATTCTGCCAAAGAATCAGCCGGCTAAATTGATAGCAACTCTTAAGAAGGAGCCTAGAATCTATGACGGGCAGCAGGTTTTAGAAGTTGGTGACGGGAGAGTCTATGTTGATTTATACCCGAGATATAAAGTGGGGGATCGGCTGAAGATCGAAGGGGAGGTTGATAGTGAAGGCCGGATTTCAGGTGCAAAAGTTGAAAGAATTAGTGTGGGTAATAATTTCATGAGCCAGCTAAGATTAAGAATTTGGGAAAAAATTAGTCAACTTTTGCCTTCGAGGGAAGCGACACTAGTTAGCGGTACAGTTCTGGGAGTTGATACGATCGAGAAGGAATTCCGCGACCAACTTATTCGTACCGGTACGATTCATGTAGTGGTAGTTTCCGGACAAAATCTGATGATCGTAGCCGGTGTGTTTTTATCCCTGGTTAAACTGATTGGCAGAAGGCAAAGTATACTGCTGGCGACAGGCGCCACCTTTTTTTACGCTGCTTTGACGGGTTTTGAGCCGCCGGTAGTGCGGGCGACCTTGATGGTTCTGGCGTCAACCATGGCGATTGTTTTCGGCAGGGAGGTTATGCCTCTTTGGAGTCTTTTATTGATAGCTCTACTGATTATTTTTATCTGGCCGCAGGCAATCGGAGAAATTTCTTTCCAGCTAACCTTTGCGGCGACTTTGGGAATTATGACACTGGGACAGAAGCTAACTAAAATTTTCAGTTTTCAATTTTCAATTTGCAATTTGATTAAGAACAACGCTGCGATTGCCGTAAGCGCTTATATTTTTACCGCGCCGATTATTTTTTACTATTTCGGGAGGGTTTCAATTTTGAGTCCGATTGCCAATATTTTTGTTGTCGAAGCGATTTCGCCGGTCATGGCTTTGGGCTTTTTGATCGCCATTTTGAGCTTAATTTTAATGCCCCTGGCCCAAATTTTAGCCTACATTGCCTATATTCCAGCTTTTTATTTTGTCAAAGTTGTCGATATTTTCGCTCGGATTCCAGTCGGGCAGATAGACTTGGGGAAGGGAAATTGGGGGATGGTGGTTGGGTTTTATATGTTACTCGGTCTGTTAATGTTTATTTGGATGAGAAAGTCAAAGTCAAAGTGAAAAGTGTAAAGTGATGGATTTCAAGGCCAAACTTCTTCTAACCTCAGCTTTATTTTTTGCCGTTTTCGGTTTTCTTCTAATCTTTCAAAGCCAGAACTCGGGCAAGTTCAGGTTGATTGCGTGTGATGTCGGACAGGGCGACGGAATTTTGCTGGTTTCGCCGGGCGGCAAACAAGTTTTGATTGATGGCGGGCCGGGTACAAAAGTTGTTGATTGTTTAGGTCAAAAAATGCCTTTTTGGGACAGGACTGTCGAGATGGTGGTTTCGACTCATCCGGAGAAAGATCATTTGGAAGGACTTCTGGAGGTTTTGGCAAGGTATAAGGTGAAGATGGTTGTGACTACCGGCGTAGTTAACGATACGGAACTTTTTAAGGCTTGGAAAGAGGCAATTAGGAAGGAAGGAGCGAAGATTTATTTCGTCAAAGCCGGAGACAGATTGGTTTTGGATTCAATACGAGGTCGGACCTCGTCAATGGATGTTTTGTGGCCGACGGCTGAGAAACTGGCACTTTGGAAGCTGGCAGGGCTTACCGAAACTAACGAAAGTTCGGTAGTAATGAAAGTCAATTTTGGCCAATTTTGCGCTTATTTAACCGGTGATATTCCGAAAGAAATATTGGAGAGTTTGATTAACAAGTCTTGTCAAGTTCTTAAGATTTCGCACCATGGATCAAAAACTGGCACAAGTGAGCAAATTTTGGATTCGGTCCATCCAATAGTGACCATAATTCAGGTCGGAAGAAATAGTTTTGGCCATCCGCATAAAGAGGTGATTGATTTGTTAGAATCAAAAGTCGTAACAATATATCGTAATGATTCAAATGGTATTATAGAGATATCAAGTGACGGCAAGAGCTTTAAGGTCAAATCCGAGCGCAAAACAATCGATTAAACCCGGATCGTCAGACTAATCCGCTCCCGGAGCGGAACAGACAAAAAGCACCCCTTTTAAGGAGTCTCCTTGAAAGGGTATTTAAAATTACAAGAGTTGACCTCGGAGCGGATTCAGCGTGCAAAGCTCAACTCTTTATATTCGCTCGCAGAATACCGTGGACTATTAGTCCACGGATGAATGCGAGAACGAATACATACTTCCGACCCCAGGAAATATCTGCTCGCTCATGTAAACTTGTTAGGACAATACCGAGGGCTCTTAGCCCTCGGAAGTTTATAGCATTAAGCCAGCGGTGTGGCCTAGGAGATCTGTTATGGGTTCTGGAGATTTCAATCTTCCTTCCCGTTCAATAGCCATTCTTTGTCCAGGCGTTTTTCTTGATCCTGGATGGTTGCGTCTGGCGGAAGCATTTGATCTTTGTGAGAATCGACGCTGTCTTTGAATTTTATCAGGATCTGCTCTATAGAAATTATCTCTTTCCATTTTCCCTCTTAAAAAAATGATTGCAGAATTACTGCGATCTAAAGAAAATTTACCCAGTTCTTAAAAGTGTAAACTTACTTACCGGTTCGGTTTCGGAATCGAACTCCAAAGCTGACAATTTTTTCAATATTTGGACCTGTTACCCTTCTTGGTCCTAAAGTCTGAAGTTGGTAGAAAACAACCTGTTGTTCTTGATTTAGACGACAAATATCCGACGGCGACCACCTGATAAATGGGCTATGCCAATCTTCAGGAAAGATAGCAGGAACAGACTCGATTACTAATTGTAATTGTGCGCGGGAGAAACTTATACCAGCCTCTCTTCTTACTGCACTTCGAACTACTGTAAGTACGTCACCAGTTCTACGATTTCCTCTACCAAAATGCCGGCCATCGAGGCCTCGTGTTTGTTCATAAAGGCTAACTATTGGTTGTGCCGCAGTTTCTGGTGTCATTCTTTATGAGTCGATTTTAAACTATAAGATATTTTTTGTCAAATGGCTGTTTTAGTCAAAAGCTTTACATACAAGTGCATCCACTGTACACTTTTGGATAGATAAAAATGCTGAGAGAACAAATTAAGAGAGACATATTGAAGACAATTGACAATTTACAATTGACAATTGACAAGTCAGAAGTCGAAGTAACTAGGCCATCGGATGCGAGGTTTGGGGATTATGCGACGAATGTGGCACTGAAAGTAGGAACACGAAACACGAAACACGAAACACGAAACACGAGCGGAAGTAAGCAATCTCCGATGGAGATTGCTAAGATTCTGGCCGGTAGTTTACAAAATTTGCCTTACTTAAAAAAACTAGAGGTCAAAGAGCCTGGATTTATCAACTTTTTTATCAAAAACGAGGTTTGGCAAAAAGAGGTAGAAGATTTACTCAAAAAGAAAACCTTTGAATCTGGCTTTTCCGGCAAAAAAGTAACGGTTGAATTCACTGACCCCAACCCCTTTAAAGAATTCCACATCGGTCATTTGTACAGTAACAGCGTCGGTGAAGCTATCAGCCGTTTACTTGAAGCCTGCGGTGCTATGGTTAACCGCGCCAATTACCAGGGTGACGTGGGCATCCATGTAGCAAAGGCCATTTGGGGAATGCGCAAAGTCTTAAAAGGTCGAGGCGAAACTTTAAAAGACCAGGAGGGCAAATCTCTTGCGCAAAGAGTGGCCTTTTTAGGCTTAGCGTATACAACAGGAGCAAACGAATTCGAACAAGATCCAAAGGTCAAGCAAGAAATTACCGAACTTAATAAGCAAATTTACGAAGAGCTGGACGAAATCGAGGAGTACAAATTAGGCAAAAAGTGGTCGCTTCTTCATTTTGAAGAAATTTACAGACGTCTGGGGACCCGCTTTGATTTTTATTATTTTGAAAGCCAGGTTGGTAAAGTCGGGGCGGATCTGGTCAAAAAACACCTCGGAAAAGTCTTTGTCGAAAGCGACGGAGCAATAATCTTTCCGGGAGAAAAATTCGGACTTCACAGTCGGGTTTTTATAAATTCTCAAGGTTTGCCGACATACGAGGCCAAAGAACTGGGGCTGGTGTCAACAAAATTTCAAGACTGCGCCTATGATTTTTCGATCATTATTACCGGAAACGAAATAGTTGATTATTTTAAAGTTTTGTTGGCTGCTCTTTCGCAAATCAATCCGGACTTAGCTTCGAAGACTAAACATATTGCCCACGGGATGGTGCGCATGCCCGGCGGGAAAATTTCCAGCCGCTTGGGTAATATTCTTTCCGGCGAGTGGCTTTTAAACGAGGCCAAAAAGAAGGCTCTTTCGATTTTGGAGGAGAGTAAAATTTCTAAAGATGTTGACAAGAAAGATGTTTCCGAAAAAGTGGCGGTGGGAGCTGTCAAATACGCTCTTTTAAAAGGTAATATAGGCCAGGACATTACATTTTCTCTTGAGGAGTCGGTTTCTCTGGAGGGAAATTCCGGGCCTTACTTGCAATACACTTATGCGCGAACTAGGTCAGTTTTGGAAAAAGCTGGTTACACTCCCGGAGTGAGCCAGGGAAAAACTTCGCGCACTCCGGGAGTGAACGGAGATCTTCAGAAAGAGGAAGAGCAGCTTTTGGGTGTTTTGGGACATTTTGAAGAGGCAGTTGTTGATGCGGCCGAGGGTTTCAGTCCGAATGTTTTGACAAGTTTCTTGTTTGAAGTTGCCCAAAAATATAATTTTTTATATAACAATCTGCCGATTTTAAAGGCCGGGGAAAACGAAAGACAAAGAAGGCTTTTTCTAACCGAGGCAACCGCGGAAGTTCTTAAAAAGGGTTTGGGTTTCTTGGGAATTTTGGCGCCGGAAAAAATGTAACTTAAGTCACTTAAGAAACTTAAGATACTTAAGTAACTTAATATGAATAAAGTAAAATATCTTTTAACTTACCGCTATGCAGAAATAATCCATGATTTAACTGTCGAATTTACGAAGGCTTATCTTATGGGTAACTTAAGTACCTTAAGAAACTTAAGTAACTTAAGTCAAAAGGCCGATTACCGCCAGGTCGATCAGATGAATCAAGCGGCAAGAAGCGGAAAACAGAACATTGTAGAAGGGGTTGGACAGTCACAAACTTCTAAAAGCGGCGAAATTAAACTTCTTGGTGTTTCTGAGGCTTCATTTGAGGAATTACTTTCCGATTTTGAAGATTTTTTAAGACAAAATAAGCTGGAAATTTACCCAAAAACTGATCCTCGAGTTACAAAGTTCAGGCAAACGGCTTTTCGTTTAAGTCACTTAAGTAACTTAAGTGACTTAGGTAACTTAATAGAAAAGCCAAAATTGCCCGGTAGTCCCCAGGATGATGCGAATTTTCTTTTGACACTCTGCCATCAGGAAACCTACCTATTGGACAAGCAGATAAAGGCAGCGACAGAGAAATTTGCCAAAGAAGGCGGAGTTAGGGAAAAGCTCTTTATAACCAGGAAGAAATACCGGGGGTATTGATGAGAAAACTGCTTTTGCTGCTTTTTTTTGGCCTGGTTGCTGTTGTGGTTTTAAGTAACTTAAGTAACTTAAGACAGGAGCGGCCTAGTTCTGAAACCAAAACTCCGCTGTTGCGCGTAGCTCTGGTTGCTGATTCGCATAATGAAAACGATCTTCTTTCTAAAGCATTAGCGCAGGCTGAAGGCATGGGTGTTAATTTTGTAATCGGACTTGGGGACTTCTCCAATACGGGAACAATTGAGGAACTGACGAATGCGAAAAAAGTATTTGACCAGTCAAAACTTGAATACTTTACGACTGCCGGCGACCACGATTTATGGGATAGCCGTAATCGCGGTGAAGATCCACTGACCAATTTCAGGGAAATTTTTGGAAAATCGACCCAAATTATTGATAGGGAAAACGTACTGTTTGTTATATTAGATAATAGTGATATATATAGGGGAATTTCTGAGGAAGACTGGGGTCTCTTAACTTCTCACTTAAGTAACTTAAGTAGCTTAAGTAACTTAAGTCAAAATAAGCTGCGCTTTGTTTTTGCCCAGAAGACGCCATTTCATCCGGAGAGTAAACATGTGATGGGATCGGAAAATGAGGCGGTTGCACGGCAAGCGAAGAGGATGCTGGCTATATTAGAGGAACAAGGGGACAGAGAAACAGAGGACAAAAAGGGTATAGAGGATATTGGGGACAATGAGGGGATTAGGGGACGAGCTGTTGATGGTTTCTTCTCCGGGGACCTGCATTTTTTTGCCGAGTTTAAAAGTCCTGCCGGTACTGTTAAAATGACCACTATCGGTGCCGTGGCTAGTGAGCGCAATTTCCAGGGCCCGAGATTTGGAATTTTGACGGTCTACAACGATTATAGTTGGGAAGTGGAAGATGTTGAAATTAGGTAGGAGTCTTAAGTTACTTAAGTGACTTAAGATACTTAAGATGCTTAACAATTTTGAAAAGATTACTTTAGATAACGGCCTTCGTCTAATCTTGTCGCCTCTGCCGGCGTTCAGGTCGGTGACGGCCATTGTGCTTTGCGGAGCCGGCTCTCGTTACGAAACGAAAAAAACCAACGGCATTTCGCACTTTTTGGAGCATATGTTTTTTAAAGGCACAAATAAGCGTCCTTCGGCGCACGATATTTCGCACGCTTTGGATGAAATCGGTGCCGATTACAACGCTTTTACCGGTAAAGAAGCAACCGGTTATCACATCAAGGCGGCTTCGGAGCACTTACCGCTTTTATGCGACATGCTTTCCGACATGCTTTGGAACTCCAAGTTTGATCCGGTAGAGATTGAGAAAGAACGGGGAGTAATTATCGAAGAAATTAATCTCTATGAGGACACGCCCATGCGCAGGGTTGCCGAAATTTACGAGCAGGTTTTGTGGGGTGATCAGCCTATGGGCTGGGATATTGCCGGCAGGAGAGAGGTTATCAGAGAGGTTAAGCAGGCAGATTTTCTAAATTACATCAAAGCCAGATATGTCCCAAACAACATAGTGATTTCTTTGGCCGGACATTTCGAAAAAAGTGAAGCAGTTTCGCAGATTAAACGACACTTTGGTTATCAAAAGCCCCAAAAAACCAGGTCTTTTGTTTCCGTAAAAGAGATCCAGAGAAAACCCAATCTCAAGGTTGTTTACAAAAAAACGGATCAGGCGCACATGGTTGTGGGTGTACGCGGTTTAAAAATCGGCCATCCGGACAGATATAGTGCAGCGATTCTAGGAACAATTTTAGGCGGCGGAATGTCCTCCAGGCTTTTTATCAACGTAAGAGAAAAGAGGGGACTGGCATATTACGTTCAAGCTAGCCATGATTCCTATCTCGATACAGGGACTTTGGCGTCTTCGGCAGGTGTTGACATTACGCGTTCCGATGAGGCTCTGAAAGTGATTCTTTCGGAATTTGCCAAGATTTGTCAGGAACCGGTGGGTCAAAAGGAGTTGACAAAGGCCAAGGAATATATCAAAGGTAGAGTTATTCTTTCTTGGGAGGATTCAAGGACTGTAGCAATTTCTTATGGATCTGACGAGCTGATGGAGGGGAAAGTCCGTACTCTGGACGAATATTTAAAGAAAATTGATGCGGTGACGGCAAAGGATATCCAGCGAGTGGCCAAGAGTCTGTTTGTCAACAGCAAACTGAACTTAGCGGTGATTGGGCCATTTGAAGATGAGGAGAAGTTTGAGAAAATACTTAAGATATAAATGAGTCACTTAAGTAACTTAAGTGACTTAAGTATCTTAAACGTTTTTTCGACTTTACACTTTCCACTTGCCACTTTACACTTAAAGTAATGCCCACATTAGTTCACAGTTCACCCTTCGACTTCGCTCAGGGCAGACAGTTCATAGTTCACGGAAATGCAGCTACCGTGAACCGTGAACCGATAACCGTTAACCGCCGCCGATGGCGGCGCGGCTTTACCCTGATCGAGCTTCTGGTCGTTATTACCATCATCGGAATTTTGGCCGGGATTGCTTTGGTCTCCTATGGCAGTGTTCAGGAAAGAAGCCGTGATTCCAGAAGAAAACAAGACCTTGCGGCTGTCCAAAAAGCATTGGTTCTCTACTATCAGGATTTTGGAGTTTATCCTTGTAAGTCTGAGCTGGGCGGGGATGTTAATCTTTGGGTTAACAACTTAGAAGCTTCTGAGCCTGTCAATCCATACTGCGATTTAGCTCCAACTTATATTAGAGAAATTCCTCATGATCCTAAGGCGCCCAGAAATGATTGCGATAGTAATTCTCATTCAGACTATTCATATTTTGTTACCGGCGATGGACAATATTATCGACTTTATGCCCAACTGGAAAATTCGAATGATCCCCAGGCTTCCGGGCCTTACACTATTTTAAGCAGTTGCCCTCATAATTACATGATAGAGAGGCAGTAGAACCTGAGGCGCAGCTCTTACTTGAGAAGGTTAAATAAACGGGATTCAATTTGCGAGAATAATCTTTCCAAAAAGTTTGTGGTTCTAACTCCTTGTACTCCACCTGACCTAAATTCAATATCGGCCTGGCCCCAGACGTAATTGGTGGCGCAGTAATCAGGCATGGCAAAATCTACTTTATAACAACCCGCATTGATAGTGATATTACCATAGGTTTTAGGAAGGATTGTTGACCGTCTCTCAGAAGCGCCGTTGCCTGCCAAGTAAGCAGCCACCATGTAGGTTTTACCGGCGGTGACATTGACTGGTGAAATCGGAACATAAGCCCAGTTATTTGCAGAAGTTATAACAGTTTGGGCAATAATGACCGTAGTAGAAACATCCCAAAGATAAACCCTTTTCGTACCATTGAAAAATCCACCGAGTTTGGTCACTTGCCCTGAAACTTTTGGAGTGAATTTGTAACCCATTGTGTAATTCCAGGAGTAATTGGTGCGCAAAGTACCATGCTCGTTTGTTTTCCAAGGAGTTTCTGAGGTATCTGATGGTGGGGTGGGGGTTGGAGTTGGAGCAGGTGTGGGCGTTGAAACAGGAGTCGGGGTGGGTGTTAATGTGGGAGTCGGAGCAGGAGTGGCAGTAGGATTGGTTGCTCCGCTAACAAACTCAATATCGGCCTGGCCCCAGACGTAATTGGTGGCGCAGTAATCAGGCATGGCAAAATTTTGCTTGTAACAACCTCCGTTGATCGTGATATTACCGTAAGTTTTAGGAAGACTTACCGGCGACCTGTAAGAACCGCCATAGCCTGCTACGTTTACTGCTACCATGTAAGCTCTGCCGGCTGTGACATTGACTGGAGAAATCTGGGTATAAGACCAGGCATTTGCTGAAGATACGTCAGCGATAGCCAACTGAGTCTTGGTAGATACGTCCCAAAGATAAACTTTCTTTGTACCGTTGAAAAACCCGCCAAGCTTGGTAACTTGCCCAGAAACTTTTGGAGTAAATTTGTAACCCATTGTGTAGACCCAAGTCCTATTGGTGTAAAGAGTGCCGTGTTGGCCTGTTTGCCAAGGAGTTTCGCCTGAGCCTGCCGGACTCGGAGTTGGTGTAGGAGTAGGTGTAGGAGTGGATTGCGGTGAGGGTGTCGGGGTTGCAGTTGGAGTAGGTGTGGGTGTGGGCAAGGGTGTTGGGGTCGCAGTCGGAGCAGGCGAGGGAGTAGGAGTGCCTGTCCCACCAACAAACTCAATATCAGCCTGACCCCAGACGTGATTGGTGGCACAAGTATCAGGCATCCCCAATTTATACTTGAAACAACTTCCATTGATAGTAATATTACCGTAGGTTTTAGGAAGGTTTGCCGGATATCTGTCAGAACCTCCACTGCCCGCTACGTAAACAGCCACCATGTAGGTTTTACCGGCAATGACATTGACGGGTGAAATCGCAGTATATGACCAATCATTGGCCGATGCTACATCAGCCACAGCCAGTTGAGTTTTGGTAGATACGTCCCAAAGATAGACTTTTTTGAATCCGTTGAACAGGCCGCCGAGTTTAACTATTTGTCCTGAAGCTTTAGGGGTGAATTTGTAGCCCATTGTGTAGTCCCAGGCAATATTGGTGCCCAGGGTTCCATGTTGTCCTGTTTGCCAGGGAGTTTCGCCAGCAATTTGCGGGGTGGGTGTTGGGGTTGGCGTAGGTGTAGGTATCGGAGTTGGGGTGGGTACTGGTGTCGAAGTTGGTAGAGGCGTGGGTGTCGGTGTTGGAGTCGCAACGGGAGTTGGTATGGGGGTCGCAGTTGCTACGGGTGTGGGGGTTGGTTGCGGTGTCGGAGTTGGGGTGGGGGTAGGTGTTGGTATCGGTGTAGGTGTGGGAGTCGGGGTAGGTTGAGGAACATTATTGACAGTTATGGTGATAGCTTCTTCGTCAGCTAAAGATCCGTCGCTTACCGTAAAGGTAACATCATAGGTTCCTTGCTGACTAAGAGTGGGCATCCAGGAGAATGTGTGCGCGGTCGGATCAAAAACAGCGCCTGTCGGCAAATTAACTACTGAATAAGTCAAACTATCACCATCCGGATCAGCTGCGGTCACAGTAAATTCCAGAAGTTGGTTTTCATTGACAGTTTTTGGTCCAATTGAATCAAGAACAGGCGGACTGTTGGGGTTTGCCACGATATAAGTGGCCGTCTCTGAATCCTGATAATTTGTGTCTGCGGTGTTTGTTGCCTGAGCCCCGACATCATAATAGCCGTCGGTGGCAGTTTGGGCCGGTGTTACGTTCAGAGTTGCTGTTTGCGAGCTTCCGGAGCCAATTGTAAGCTCGTTCGCACTAAGTGAAGCTGTCCAGCCTGTAGGAATAGATGATGAGAGAGAAAAAGTAGTGTCCGGGCAGTTTGAATCATTATTGGTAACCGTTACTGTGTAATTTAGGCTATCACCGGGCGCTGACGACTGGCTTGAAGGCGAAATCGCTACAGTCGGATTTACTCTGGTACACTGCGGCACACCCGTGGTCACTTGAACTGTTAGAGAGTCTGCTGTCTTTGCTAGCACGCTCACATTAACGCCCGCCGCACTGTCCGTAAATGTTCTACCCACCTCCAATGCAGAATCGGACCGGTCATAAACTTCATTACTAGTCTGCGATTGCGGTGTGGCGTCAAGAAGATAACTGTAGTAATTATATATCCGGCCAGAGCTCAAATAGACAGGTTTGTTGTAGTGAATCAGCACACCGTTAGTTGGGTTCGGGCTGTAAGTCAGCCAGAAATTGTAATTGCTTGAATCAAAACCAAAGATCTTGCGAAATTCCAGATAAAGCCAACTTTCCGTTTCACCGCTGTCATTTTTATCTCTAGGGATTTTGATAATTTTAGGACCGCTCCCTGCTGTTTCGAGAGGCTCTATAGTGTAAGTACCGGAGGTTGTGGCGGTAATAATGTTTGCGGAGTCAAACCAGCCCATTTTTTCTTTGTGATGAGCGTTAAAGTGACCGAGCTGGGATGAGCCCATTACATCAAAAAGATCACCATAGACGATAGAGTTGCACGACGTTGGTACTCCGATAGCTTCATTTCCACAATCCCAGGCCCATCCTTCACCGATGAAGTTCACACCGCTGTTAAGATTATGGCCAAGTTCGTGAGCGGCGATGTGAGCAATATTACTCTGGTTCTGAGCTGACATCCAGGCATGGGTAACCGTAATTTCGCCGTCGGGTGAAGTGTAGTCAATATTTGCGCTGGGGAAAGTTTCCGTACCGCCTGCTATTCCGCCGTAGCCGCAGCTTGAAATTCCCCGAAAAGCATACATGACATGCTTATAATTTTGAAAATTGATATCAGGGTCGGCAGCTCTTAAAGCTTCTGCTCTAATAAGGTACATGTCGCAGGTAAAATTTATCGGCAAAGTATACCAGCCGAATACATCACTAGGGACTGAAAATTTATTATAAGAAGCTTCTCGGTAATACGGATCAACTTCGGTAGTAAGTACGTTCTGAACTTGGGCTTTGGTAACAGGCTGGCTGGTATCGTCCTGAAAATTAACTAATATGACTGCCAGTCTTTGCTCGCCTGTTGCAGCCCCTAAAACACTCGAGGAGCCGCGAGCAGGTTGAAAACTTTCTTTTTCGCTTGTGTTCAGGGCGATTTTATCCCCAAGTTTCACTCCGGTAATTTTTACTCTTTGGTCAGAAGAGACTTCGGGCAACGGACTAGTCGGATAGATAGAATATCTTGCTTTGCCGGTATTAAGAAAGTAAAGAGTCTTTCCTTCCTGAGGCTCAAGACTGTCTACTGTCAAGGTCGACAATTCTCCTTCAAGAGAAACCCTTTCTTCTAAATTTGCTTTGACTTCTTGCGGAAATAACTCTCTGATTTGGGCCGGGTAGCTAACTTTCAAAAATTCCTGGGGCTCTTTTTCTATTAGACTGGAAAGTGAATCCTGGCGGGTTTTTGCCAGCTTAACCATGACGTCAAACATATGCGGCTTGTCAGCGGGTTGGGCACTCCGGTGAGCTTTGGCAAGAAGCAGGAGTTCCTGTGACATATTCCTGGTTTGTTCTTGACTAGTCGCTATTTGAGCGGGAGGTTGGGTTTGCGGTTTAGGTGGGAAAAACTTTACTAAGATGATCCCCAGAATACTCAGCGTGAAGATTACAAGAGTTAAACTGGCTAAGATTTTCCACCTTTTGCTTAAGAATTCTTTGACCTTATCCATGAGTCAAATTGCTACTCTTTTTTAGTCTAACACAGATATATCAAAGGGGACAAAAGTGCGTACTTAAGTCACTTAAGATACTTAAGTTACTTAAGATAAAAAGGTACTTGTGATACCCGTGCTACTCGTGATACCCTTTAATTGTTATGCAGATGACAGTTGTGCTTCTTAAACCGGATGCTCTTCAGAGGGGTCTGGTTGGTGAAATCATAAATCGGTTTGAAAGAAAGGGCCTGAAATTGGTCGGTCTTAAGATGATGGCGGCTTCTGACGCGCTTCTGGAGGAGCATTACGCGCATCATAAGGACAAACCCTTTTTTGCCGGTTTGAAAAAATTTATGTCCTCCTCACCCCTGGTCTGTATGCTTTGGGAGGGCAAGGAAGCAGTTGATGTGGTGCGCAGAATGGCCGGAGTCACCAGTGGCCGCGAGGCCGAACTTGGCAGTATTCGTGGCGACTTTTCAATGAGTGTCAGTGCCAATATTATCCACGTTTCCGATTCCCAGGCAGCTGCCCGTGAAGAAGAAGCGAGGTTTTTTGAAAAAGGGGAAATTTTCGACTGGGAGAATGTGGTTTTTCCCTACCTCTATGGGGAAGACGAGAAGTAGACTGAATTAAGAGTACCACGAGCTTCAAGAGTATCACAAGTACCACGGGCTAAGATATTAAAAAAGCTCGTGATACCCGTGGTACTCTGACCACTCGTGATACTTTTTTGTTACACTATACTTGTGATCCATAGAAAAATTGCCCGGCATTTTCTGCCTAGTCTCGACGACGATGGTCGCCACCGTCGGGCCATAGCCCTGACAGTCCCGGCGTTATTTCTTTACCTTCAGATATTAGTCGTTTTAACTGCCGGTCTTTATATAATTCGGCTTAAAGCCCCCAGTATTTTGGGTACGGCAAGCTTTAGTGCGCTGCAGATTATTAACCTGACAAATAAAGAAAGAGAGAAAAGCGCCCTTAGTCCGCTTTCCTTGAATCAACAATTGACTCAAGCCGCCAACGCTAAGGCTGCCGATATGTTCGACAGCGACTACTGGGCGCATAACAGTCCGGGTGGCAAAACGCCCTGGTCTTTTATTTCGGCTGCCGGTTATAAGTATGTTTTTGCCGGAGAAAATTTAGCCCGCGATTTTAATGACGCAGGTTCAGTTGTTAATGCCTGGATGGATTCACCTTCTCATCGAAGCAACTTACTCGACAAAAATTTTAAGGAAATTGGGGTAGCGGTGGTTAATGGTAAATTCTCGGGAAGAGAGAGTACTTTAGTTGTTCAAATGTTTGGCAGTGCAGTTTCGCAAATTCCCGAAAAAGAACCCTTAGCAGAGGTATTAGATAACCAGACCGCATCCGAGACTAACCAGGAATCCAGTCGTGAGACTCTTGATAACAGTTCACAGTTCACAGTTGACAGTTCACCCTTCGACTTCGCTCAGGGCGGGCAGCAGGAAACTGTATCACAGCAGACAGCAGTCTTGGCAACCCGCCAATTTTCGATAGCTAAAGGTATATCTTTGTTTTTAGTCAGTTTTGTATTTTTCTTATTTGCTCTGGAAATATTAATAAGCCTGAAGAAAGCTCATCTTAGGGTTAGACCAGGGGTAATTGCCCATATTTTACTTTTAGGTTTTGTGCTTTTTGCAGTTTGGTATGCTGTACAGGGAGCGATTATTTAAAAGTCAAAAGTTAAAAGTGTAGGAAGTTTTCTTTTGAAAACTTATATTTTAGTTTTTCTTTGAAAAACTTCCGCAACTTTGAACTTTGAATTACAAAATGAAGCGGTTTGATACATTAAGTCATATTGTTTTACTAGTAGCACTGGCGATTGGAACCGCCGGAGTTTACCGCTCACGCTATGATGCAACTGGGCAGTTTTTAGTTATTCTGGCGCTTACTGTTTTTTACTTAGTTTGGGGCGTAATTTATCACCATCTCAGAGGTGATCTTGAAAAAAGACTCTTCTTTGAATATTTGATTTTGGCCTCAATTTCTACAGTGGTGGGTTTTTTGGTATTTATAAGATGAATTAAATTTTAATTTCTAATTTCTAAATCTTAAATCCTAAATAAATTCAGATAAGGTAAAATACAAAATTCAAAACGGGAGGATAATCATATTGTTCGAGCCCTTCGTCGAAACTCAGGGCGAGAACTCAAACTTCTCACTTTGTTCGAAGAATAAC